>Ga0265295_1000164_pt1 | contig 138103 bp, 121 predicted proteins | sample Munlansysbiofilm_FD_192503 | JGI IMG/M metagenome (GOLD analysis project Ga0265295, IMG submission 192503) | Leachate microbial communities from a municipal landfill in Southern Ontario, Canada - Methane capture system biofilm | ecosystem: Engineered > Solid waste > Landfill > Unclassified ... | reverse complement strand
GAACTGCCCTTGCCATTCGCTAGTAGTTAACATCTAATAACGATCATAAATCGCTAAGGATGGTGACCTTCCTACAGAGGACTTTCACCTCATTAGTTCATGCCCATGCTGGGCGTACACAAGTCAATGCACTCGGACTTGTCAAAGCTGTCACATTTTTTGTTCCAAAAAATCCGCCAACTTCACCAAGCCGGTGATTGAGGCGTTAGGCTTTCCAATAGCCTGATGCGTAGGTTTGCTTGTTCGTATATCTGGGCATTGTCTTCACATATTTTTTAATGGCTTTCATCTGACCGGCTTCTGCGGCAATAAATATAGCGGGTTCTCCTAACAACCAAGGGGTTTTTTGTGCTGCTGTTAGTAGTGCATTGTTGCTTAAATCAGGATTAATCACCCAGTGGATATTAATTTCTGTGGGACAGTTGATGGTTTGTTTATCTTGCTCTGTTGGAACCTGTAAAAGCGCTGTGCCTATAGCGTTTTTAGGCAGTTTTTCTAGCACTGCTGCCGCTGCTGGAAGTGCTGTTAGGTCGGCAACGATTAAATGCCAGTCTGCATCATAATTTGTGTGTTTCGTATCGCCAGGGCCAGCAACACCCAAGTAATCTCCCAACTGTGCATGCTTTGCCCAGTTAGTGCCCAAGCCTTGGTGATCATTGACGGCGAAATCAACTGTTAGCGCTTTGGTTTGTTCGTCAAAGGCGCGGACGGTGTATGAGCGCATCCACTTTTTGAAACCTAAATACATTCCTAGCTTGGGTTTTGTTTGTCCCGGCTGTGGAAAAATGGCTTTAAAGTGCGCGCTTTCTTGATCGATCGGAAAATCGTTTAAATCTTCACCGGTCAAAGTGATGCGGCGCATATGAGGCCCTAAATTTTCTATTTGTGAAACTTGTGTCATCCGCATTTTCATATAGATATTACCTGACGTTAGCTTTGCATGAAGGTTTCTAGCTTGGGTTTTATGATTAGCGTCATCAGTGTTGCGATTATCAAACTAAGCGGCAGGGCAGCAATAAAATTCTGGCTCCAGGCCTCTGTAAACTGATTTAAATTACTTAGTCCGGCATGGCTAATGGCTGTGCTGGCTGCCATCGTTGATTCCATTATTAATGACATAACAACGCCGGTGAGTAGGTTTTGAGCGTGGGCTGTAGCACCGGATAATAGCTTTTGGATTAACTGGCTAACCACGCTCATTACAATCATGCCAACCGGCAGTGCCAGCAGGCTGGCAAAGACAAAAGCTGATGCCCACTGATGCAGAAAGCTTCCGCTTTCGTCTCTATTTATTAAGGTCATCATGCCTGTGAGAGAACCGCAAATAGTGAGCATAATGGGCGCGATAATGGCTATCTTTTGATAAGTTGGGCGGTTTCTGGCGTTTGATGGTTCGACAACAGTGAGTGTGGCTAACGTCATATATTCTCCTTGCATATTAGGGTTGTTGCAGTATAGTTGATATTGTCTACTATAGTTTAATGTGGATGACAAAGTCAACTATATTTTGTGAAGGAGTTATGCGTGGCCGATATGAGTGCGGTAGAAACCATACGCTTTTTAGCGCATGCCGTTAAAAAACAACTAGCTGTTCAGCTAGAGGTTGAAGCGCTGGGGTTGGTTCCTATGCAAGTGAGGGTGATGAAGGTAATCCACAGGCGTTCGCCTTGTACGGCTCTGGATATAGCCAACGTTACTCAGCGGGACAAGGCCCAGATTACGCGCTTAATTAATGGCTTAATGGATCAAGGGTTGATTGAAAAAGTGCCTAACCCTCAGGACAAGCGGAGTCAGCTTTTATTATTAACCCAAGAGGGTGACAGGATACAGGCAGGTTTATCTAAGCTTACGAGGCGAGCCGAACAATCGATGACCGAGGGAATAGCTGAGCAAGACATGCAGGTCTTCTTTACTGTCGCCCAAAAAATGCTTAAAAATCTAAAAGAAAATTAGTGATTAGCAATTTTGGAGTGTCTGTCCCTTGCACATTCCTCAAGCACATAAAAAATCAAAATATTTCTTTAACAAAATTATGGAGTTGCGAGCGCCATCAGCTCGTATTTTTGATTATCGGGTATACCCGATAATAAATTATTATGAGGTCGAAGACCTCATTAACACACTGTTAGGCGCTATCAAGTTCTATCCACGTATTAAACTAAGGAAATTTATGAAACTACTAAATAATAAAGTTGCTATCGTTACAGGATCGTCGCGAGGAATAGGCGCTCAGATAGCGCTAACACTAGCGGAGGCTGGAGCAAGCGTAGTTATTAATTACTCTAGCAATCAAACACCAGCTGATAAAGTTGTCTCTGATATTAAAGCTAATGGTGGAAATGCCATTGCTATAAAGGCAGACATCACTAATCCAGGCGAAGTTAAGTTGATGTTTGATTCGGCGATTAACCAGTTCGGGAAAATAGACATCCTTATTAATAATGCTGGCTCTATTTTGTATAAAACAATTCAAGATACAACGGATGATGATTTTGATCAGATATTTTCTGTTAATGTGAAAGGTACTTTTAATACACTTCGTGAGGCAGCTTCACGGCTTGAGAATGACGGACGTATTGTTAATTTTTCCAGCTCTACGACCCGCCTAATGCTACCAACGTATGGAGCATATTGTGCGACAAAGGGGGCTGTAGAACAGCTCACAAGAGTTTTTTCAAAAGAGGTTGGTGCGCGAAATATTACGGTCAACTCAATTTCACCAGGCCCAACCAATACTGAACTTTTTACTAAGGGTAAAAGTCAAGAGGTTATAAATCGACTCGCGGGAATGGCTGCACTTGGTCGTATTGGCGAACCAATAGATATTGCCCGTATAGTGTTATTCCTTGTTGGTGAGGAGGCATCATGGGTAACAGGCCAAAATATTGGTGCAAACGGAGGGTTCGCCTAATCGGGTAGCCGAGGGTGTCTAGCCCTCAGCCCCCACAACACCCTGCATGCGGCTCCGCACTGGGCGTTTCACTAAGAGTGATGAAGCTTAATCCAACCATCGCATAATTCGTACAGACCCTGAGATTTTAAATAAGCATTCGATAATGCCTGATTAATTCTCGGAGTTTTAGAGCTGCGCCATGGGCCTTTGCTGGTGATACCGCATGCAACTGCAGCTTGCACATGAACGCCCAACCGCATTAAGTTTCTTACTTTAGTGCGCGGCTTGCGCCACTGTCGCCAATAGGCCATTCGAACCCTGCGCCGGATCCAATGATCCAGTTCAACGCAGTGCTGATAGCCACTGGCAATACCAAAGTAGTTTATCTAGCCGCGTAAATATTGGCTGACCTTAAACTGCCGCCTCTATGATGTTTTTGTTCATCAGCTCGCAGCTTTGCGTCCGGCTTCCTCCAGACAACTCCTCGCGGAGCTGCCCTTGCCATTCGCTAGTAGTTAACATCTAATAACGATCATAAATCGCTAAGGATGGTGACCTTCCTACAGAGGACTTTCACCTCATTAGTTCATGCCCATGCTGGGCGTACACAAGGCCATCAAAGCAGACAAATTACAGTTGGCTTGTTTCGCTTCGCTACACATTTTAGCCAACTGCAATTTGTTGTTTATGGCAGCGCTAAAACACACGAGTGACCCATGAAACGCATAAAAAGAGCAGCCATTTAAAGTTTAGTCAGCTTGATAAAATAATGCTTGCCCCTTAAATTTACACCTTCTTTAAACCATTGACGACATGAGCCACCTTGCTTGAGCTGGGTGAGCTCAGGGTTAGGTCACATTACGTTAATTCATGATATGCAGCCCAGTTGGATGCTTTGCCCTAAATGCCAAGGGCGTGGACGGATTCGTCAGGCTATCCGCAAAAAAGTGAAGCTCAGCTATCAGGCGGCCTTGCTGCAGTTTGAGCAGCAGGGCGGCGCTGCGCCAGATCGGCCGAAGGCGCACTTATCTGTTTGTCCGAACTGCCTTGGGGCTGGCTTAAAGGCGGCTGATCATCCTCCCGTAGCTGATACTGAACACTATCCACACGTCGCTATTATTGGTGGCGGGATTGGCGGCGTAGCCTTGGCGGTGGCCTGTTTGCACCGTGGTATTCCGTTTACCTTGTATGAGCGTGATAGCGATTTCTCCGCGCGCGCTCAGGGTTACGGCCTCACTTTGCAACAAGCCTGCAAGGCCATCGAAGGCTTGGGTATTGTCTCGCTCGATAAAGGCGTGGTCTCGACTCGCCATGTGATGCACAGCACCGACGGTACAGTGCTGGGTGAGTGGGGTGTGAGAAACTGGCAGCATACCGATGCAACTAAAACCCCTAAGCGCACGAATGTGCATATCGCCCGACAGTCGTTGCGCTTGGCTTTGCTGCAGCAATTGACTGCTCACCCGCATCTGCATGAGGCGCTAAAGTGGGGGCATCAGTTAGTGGGTCTGCAAGAAACGCCGGCGGGGATCGAGTTAAGTTTTGTGGTCGATGGCGAGACAAAAACAGCCAACGCAGATTTAGTGGTAGGTGCCGATGGTATTCGCAGTGCAGTGCGCCACTTAGTTTTAGGTGAAGATTCCAGCTCATTACGTTATCTGGATTGCATCGCTATCTTGGGCATTTGCCCGCTCAGTGCGCTTAGCGATATTGACAGTGATTTGCTCGACTCAGCCACCGTATTCCAAACCGCCAATGGCCATGAGCGCATCTATATCATGCCGTTTGCTGCTGACTCGGTGATGTGGCAATTAAGCTTTCCGATGCTAGAAAGCGCAGCTCAAGCTTTAAGTGCAGAAGGGGCCGAGGCGCTCAAGGCGCAAGCTTGTCAACGCGCGCAGTGGCACTCGCCTATCCCGCAGATTTTAGCGGCCACGCCTGCTGATTTAGTCTCGGGCTATCCGGTCTATGACAGAGCTTTATTGAGTGCTGATGGATTAGCAGATATAGGTTCCGTGACTTTGCTAGGCGATGCGGCTCACCCCATGAGTCCGTTTAAAGGCCAAGGGGCTAACCAAGCGTTGTTGGATGCATTGTCGTTGGCACGCATGATCGTCAGAGGTTGCCACCCACGATCAAACTGGCGCGAGGCGGGCTTGCGCAGTCGCGTGCTAAGCGAGTATGAAGCCGAGATGCTTGAGCGCAGTGCCATTAAGGTACAAGACTCAGCCGATGCGGCAGGGTTTTTACACTCTGAGATGGTCTTGCATAAAAGCGATCAGCCTCGAGGCCGTTGTTTAAAATAGTGCGTCGAGTTGAGAGTGGATACATTTATACACCGATGCCGACATGAGAAAACGATCTAATTGAAGTTGAAAAATGAGTAAGGGAAGCCCTGATTAATTCGGTCATAGCGAGGAGCAAAGCGACACGGCAATCTCTAACTCGTTGATACACAAAGCCAATCAGATTGCTTCACTTCGTTCGCAATGACATTTGTTGATTTATTCAGCATTTCCTAAGTTTCATGATCGGCTGTAATTGAGCATTTCCTTAGGTAAAGGATGTCTCAACTGTGCTATCTGGCATCGCGTACAGGTGTAGATGTATTGCAATGTTTGAGTGGCAAGGTTAGATGTCGTTACTCAAATTCCAGAATGCCTCGATCAATGGGTTTTTTAGACTGCGCTTTAAGGCAAACAAACCAATATCGTAGGGTTCAAGTTCAGGCGTCACTGCGAGTACTCGAATACGGTCTATCAATGGACTGTTGTCGAGGACAATTTTTGGCACCACGCCAATGCCAAAGCCCAAGCTCACCATACTAACAATTGCCTCATTACCTGTGACTTGTGCATAAATACGCGGGGCGATATCTTGCTGACGAAACCAATCATCGACCAAGGTTCTAGAAACACCTTTTTCCGAGAGAATCATTGGGGTGCTGGACCACTCGAGCGCTGAAATTGGCGTGCTGTTTGGAACATTGGGCAATTGCGGCTCAATTGGCGCAATAAACAACAGTGGTGAACTGGCAATGGGTTTAAATGCCAGTCCATGCGATAAATTCAGCGGTCGTGCAGCAATACTAATATCTTCTTTATTATCCAAAACGTGCGCAATAGCGTGTTCTGGATCACCGGTGCGCAGCTTTATTTCAATCGCAGGATAAGCCAAGCGACAGCGACGCAGTAGCTCGTATAAAAAACTGTAGCTGGCGGTGACTGAGCAATACAAGCTGATCTCACCGCTTAACTGATCAGAATCATCTGTTAATTGATGACGAATCACCTTCCATTGGTTGTTGGTATCGCGCGCATACTTTAAGAATTTTTTTCCTGCTTGAGTCAACATAACCGAACGATTGTCGCGGTTAAAAAGTGTCACGCCCAGCTCGTCTTCTAAATGCCGAATATTGCGCGATAGAGCAGAAATACTGATGTGGCAATCATTGCTGGCGCGGCCAAAATGCAAGGTGTCTGCTAAGGCGATGAATTGTTTTATCAGTTTAATATTCATATTGCGTCCTGCGCGTGATGACTGAGTCCAAAAATCATCATGCAAAGCTTAAAGAGCGGTAAGGCTTCACGTTAAAGCATTCTTTCATAAATCGGGACGTATTGTTGTAAATATATCAATTTAAGAAAGAGTTCAGCTTCTATAGATTAAGCCTACTTGCATGGCGCTGGATCGAGTTTTTAGCGACTGTGACACTTTTTATTACTCGGTGAGTATGGTTCATCGACACTTTCTTTCATAAAAAACAGGATGCTAAAGATGGCAAACTACTTCAATACCTTATCCTTGCGTGAGCAGCTGGCTCAGTTAGCACAATGCCGTTTCATGCAAAGCTCTGAATTTGCTGATGGCGTGCAAGCGCTAAAAGGCAAAAAAATAGTGGTTATCGGTTGTGGTGCACAAGGTCTTAACCAAGGTCTGAATTTGCGTGACAGTGGCCTAGACATTGCTTATGCATTGCGTCCTGAAGCCATTGAGCAAAAACGTCAATCGTGGCTGAACGCTACTGAAAATGGTTTTGTTGTTGGCACCTATGAAGAGTTAATCCCGCAAGCCGATGTTGTCTTGAACCTAACACCAGATAAGCAGCACACACCAGTTGTGACCGCTGTTATGCCACTTATGAAGCAAGGCGCGTGCTTATCTTATTCGCATGGGTTCAATATCGTGGAAGAGGGGATGAAAATCCGTGACGATATAACCGTCATTATGGTTGCACCTAAGTGCCCAGGCTCAGAAGTTCGCGCTGAATATGTGCGTGGTTTTGGTGTGCCAACCTTGATCGCTGTGCATGAAGACAATGACCCTAAAGGCGAAGGTCTTGCTCTTGCCAAGGCATACGCGGTGGGTACTGGCGGTCACAAAGCAGGTGTATTGATGTCTTCTTTCATCGCAGAAGTGAAATCTGACCTGATGGGTGAACAGACGATCCTGTGCGGTATGCTGCAAACCGGTTCTATCCTATGCTTTGATAAAATGATTGAAGAAGGTATAGACGCGGGCTACGCATCTCGTCTTATCCAGTACGGTTGGGAAACAGTGACTGAAGCATTGAAGTACGGGGGCGTCACTAACATGCTAGACCGTCTCTCTAACCCAGCCAAGATCAAAGCATTTGATCTGGCGGAAGAGCTCAAACAGATTATGCGTCCTTTATATAATAAGCACCAAGACGACATTATCAGCGGTCATTTCTCTGAAACGATGATGGCGGACTGGGCAAACGATGATAAAAATCTGCTTACATGGCGTGCAGAAACGGCTGAAACAAACTTCGAAAAAACACTCGCAAGCGATGTGGCTATCTCTGAGCAAGAGTTTTTCGACAAAGGCATCTTAATGGTCGCTATGGTTAAAGCCGGTGTTGAGCTGGCTTTCGAAACCATGACGGCTGCCGGTATTGTCGCTGAATCTGCGTACTACGAATCACTGCATGAAACGCCGCTGATCGCTAACACCATTGCGCGTAAAAAACTGTACGAAATGAACGCAACAATCTCTGATACCGCAGAGTATGGCTGCTACCTATACAATCAAGCCTGTCTGCCACTTTTAGCTGACTTTATGAGAAATATTAAAACCGATGTCATCGGCAGAGGCCTTGACCTAGACGACACTGGCGTTGATAACGCGCGTTTGATTGAAGTAAACACAGCGCTGCGTTCACACCCAGTCGAAGCCGTTGGCGCCGTTCTTCGTGGCTACATGGCGGACATGAAAAAAATCGTTTGATCGATTATTTAACTGCTAAACCTTAAAAACCGAGAATCTAATAAGATCCTCGGTTTTTTCTCAGTTAAATTCGCGCAGAATCAGGAACGCCTGAGTGAGCTCTTCAAGGTAGCGGTTTTGGGAAAAGCTCTTAAGCTTTCAGTTCACGACGGATGATTTCTGCGCCGGCACTTAAGGCATAGAGCTTGCCGCGAGCGACTGCACACGATAAAGGGGCCATGCCGCCGTTGGTCGAAGGGTAGAGCTTGTCGGCATCCACAAACTGCAGCAACTGTGGCTATTAAAATCAGCGACAGCGCTGCACAGATTTATTCATAGGCTAGCAGGTAAGCGCAGTGGTATTTGCTAGTATGAGCGTTTTTAATCCTGATAACGATTAAGCCTCGCCACATGAATGCACCCTTTACACTGCGGCCTTACCAGCAGGAAGCCGTGGATGCCACTTTAAAACACTTTCGCAAATCCGATGACTCGGCGGTGATTGTGTTGCCGACTGGTGCTGGTAAAAGTCTGGTGATTGCCGAATTGGCGCGTCTGGCGCGGCGTAAAATACTGGTGGTCACGCATGTTAAAGAACTGGTTGAGCAGAACCACGCTAAGTACCAGAGCTATGGCGTACTGGGTGGTATTTTTTCTGCGGGGTTAAGCCGTAAAGAAAGTCAGTATCAGGTGACCTTTGCCAGCGTGCAATCTGTGGCGGCCAATCTTGAGCAGTTCAAAGATGAATATTCATTGATCATTATCGATGAATGTCATCGCATCAGTGCTGATGAAAGCAGTCAGTATCAACGGATTATCGAGCAACTGCGCCAACAAAATAAAGGTCTGAAAGTATTGGGTCTGACCGCCACGCCCTATCGTTTAGGTATGGGCTGGATCTATCGTTATCACTATCGGGGCTTTGTCCGTAGTGAAGAGGACAAGCCTTTTGTGCACTGCATTTATGAGCTGCCGCTGATCTATATGATCAGTCGAGGCTATCTCACCAAGCCTGAATTGGTTGATGCGGCGGTGGCGCAATATGATTTCTCGACGCTGGCGCAGAATCGCTTTGGCGAGTATGCGGAAAAAGATGTGAATGCGCTGCTCGGTAAACATCAAAGGGTCACTCGCGCCATTATTGAGCAGGTGATGGGGCTGGCGATTCAGCGTCAGGCGGTGATGATCTTTGCTGCCACCGTGGATCACGCCAAGGAAATCACCGGCTATTTGCCGCAAGAGCAGACCGCCTTGATTACTGGCGTGACCGAGCAGCGTGAGCGCGATCAGCTGATTCAGCGTTTTAAGCAACGGCAATTAAAATATCTGGTCAATGTCTCGGTACTCACCACCGGTTTTGATGCGCCGCATGTGGACTTTATCGCTATTCTGCGGCCGACTCAGTCGGTCAGTTTGTATCAACAAATCGTCGGCCGTGGTCTGCGTCTGGACGAAGGTAAGCAGAATTGTCTGGTGATTGATTACGCCGGCAATACTGTCAATTTGTATCACCCTGAAGTCGGCGAGAAGAAACCCAGCTCCGACAGTGAACCAGTGCAGGTGCTGTGTCCGGGCTGTGGTTTTGCCAATGTTTTTTGGGGTAAAACAGACGGTGCAGGGCAGGTGACTGAACACTACGGACGCCGTTGTCATGGACTGCTGGAGTGGGACGACGAGGATGAACCGGCAGCGCCTCAGCAGTGCGATTACCGTTTTCGCTTTAAGGAATGCCCGCACTGTGGCAGCGAGAATGATATCGCCGCGCGCAATTGCCATCAGTGTAAGAAAGCCATTATTGATCCTGATGATCAGCTGCGCGATGCGCTGAAACTCAAAGATGCCATGGTGATTCGTTGCGCGGGGATCTCTCTCAGTGCCAATGACAGCAATAATGCCAGCAAGCTGAAAGTCACCTATCACGCTGAAGATGGGGAGGAGCTGAGTGAGTCTTTTGATTTCAGTAAAGCGGCGCAGCGCACTATTTTCAATAAGCTGTTTGGGCGGCGTTTAGCCAAGGGTCAAGCGCCGCAAGAATTCAGCAAGATTGCAGACGTGCTTGAGATGCAAGCTTTACTGCCCGCTCCCGACTTTGTGATTGCGCGTAAGAAAAAGCACTATTGGCAGGTGCAAGAACGGATTTTTGATTACCACGGCAGTTACCGTAAGGCGAATGAAATATAAAGCGAGGTAAGGTAACAAAACGTGCAGATTCAAGCCCAATTCTTCGCTAGCCATAGCACCTCTGCTGCCGATGTATTGCTGCGCGAGGTGGATAAACAGATAACGATTATCTCAACGGCTGACCGAAACTCTGACCGGACGGTATCGGCTGGTCAACATCATAGATAGTCAACCGAGGGTGGCGAATGCGGCCTGTTGGCTGTACCCTTTCTTTTATATAGTGATAAATCTCAATAATAATTTAGATAGATTCAGACGCGATCAGCACAACTGCGCGGCCTCATTCTAAGCAGTATTAGCGTCCGTCTGAATACAAGAGGAATACTATGGACGACTCGGATAAAACCGACTGCAGCCAAGGAGGGCTTAAGCGTAATGCCTTCCTTTCGGTGCTTGATTCAATCGATCGTGGGCTCGGTTGGATTGAGCGCACGATCATTGCTAGTTGCGTGCTCATAATGGCATTTCTTATGAGTGCCCACGTGGTAGGAAACCTTCTTTTCAATCACGGCATTCCCGGCACCTACGAAATCACCGAAATGCTGATTGTGATTATAACCTTCGTCGGCGTGGGTTACGCGGCTCGCCACGCACGACATATCCGTATGTCGGCGGTGTATGACCTTCTCAGTGGGCGCTTGCGCAAAGCTCTACTTATCACCATCAGTGTGGGTAGTGCCGTCTTGATGTTTTACTTTGCATATAAGTCCGCGCAATACGACCTTGCCTTATATGCGCGTGGGCGCACCAGTTCTGCGCTGCATATTCCGATGTGGGTGATCAATCTGGCGTTGCCCGTGGGCTTTAGCTTGGCGGGTATTCAGTACACTTTGACCGCCATCCGCAACCTGATCAGTGATGATATCTACCGCTCCTTCCGCGAAAAGGAAGAATATTCAGATATACCGCTCGATAACAGTGATGAGCACCTCTGCCCAAAGGGCATCTCGGTCGCTGACAAAAACACCCCATCGACTGAGCGGAGCAAAACATGCTGATCCTATTGTGCGTAATTATGCTGGTGCTGCTGTTGCTTGGGTTTCCGATGATGGTGCCCTTGGCTGTGGGCACACTCTTTATGATGTTCACGGATATGACCTTTTTTGGTCCGGACCAAGCCATAAGCTGGATGGCCAATGGTGTGAGCAGTTGGGTGCTGGCTGCCGTGCCTATGTTTATTTTTGCCGCCGACATCCTGACCAAGGGCCATACCGCGAATCGACTACTCGACTTGGTCGACTCTTTTACCCGTCATATTCGTGGTGGGCTGCCAATCACCACCGCCATTTCTTGCGCCCTATTCGGTGCCGTTTCAGGCTCAACCCAGGCAACTGTGGTCGCTATGGGTGGGCCGATGCGTCCGCGCCTGCTGGCTAAGGGCTATCCGGACTCCTTTACCTTAGCGTTGATCATTAATGCCAGTGATATTGCCCTGCTGATTCCGCCAAGCATCGGTTTCATCATCTATGGTGTGGTGATGAAAGCATCAATCGGTGATCTGTTTCTGGCGGGGATTTTTCCGGGGCTGATGATCATGCTGATGTTTTCGGCCTATTGTTATATCTGGGCGCGGGTTAAAGGTATGTCCTCAGACCCGAAAGCGGCTTGGTCGGAACGTTTCAGAGCCTTGCGCAAAGCCATTCTGCCGATGGGCTTTCCAGTTATTGTGGTCGGCGGGATATACGGTGGTTATTTCAGTGCCGTTGAAGCCTCAGCCGTTGCCGTTGCTTATGCGCTGCTGCTCGAGGTGGTGATCTACAGAAAGGTCTCTATTCGCGATCTCGGTGGCTTGGCGCTGTCGACCGGTATGATTACCGCAGTGGTGTTTATTCTAGTAGCCATTGGTGCGGCGTTTTCCCAGGCGCTGGGTACCGCAGGTATTCCAGAACAGCTCCTTGGTCCTACTATAGAACGCGTTGGCGACAATCAAACCCTCGCACTGTTGCTGATTGCCATAGCATTCTTCATCGGTTGTATGTTTGTCGATCCCATTGTGGTCATTCTTATTCTGGTGCCCATTTTTAAACCATTGATCCAATCCACTGGTTTGGACCCGATTCACGTGGGTGTCATTGTTACTCTACAGGCGGCTATAGGTTCGGCAACGCCGCCTTTTGGTTGCGACATCTTCACTGCAATTGCTGTGTTTCGCCGGCCTTATATGGATGTTATTCGTGGCACGCCACCCTTTGTCTTTATCTTACTGCTGGCAACAGTCATTCTGATTATGTTTCCGCAAATCTCATTGTTTCTGCCTTCGCTGGGCGGGAAGTGAAGGCCTGCTGAACAGCAACAAAAAAGCCGGTGGCACTGGTCATACATCAGCTCCACCGGCTTCAGGTTCAGGCATCAGGTGTTGGTATCGCACCTATGCTGCTGGGTTTATATTAGGAGTCGGACTTACCGTACTCGCGCAATAAGATATCCAATGATTGTTTGCCGCGTTCGCCAACTTCATCAATAAAGACTTGGCGCACTGGCTCTGCCAGCTTGCGGAATGCGTCCTGTTGCTCAGCGTTGAGTTCGATCATATTGATGTCGCTCTTCGACTTGATAGTATCTAAACGTTCTTTGTTAAATTTAGTTTGGATATCATGACCTGTCTGCACCAGCTGATTGGTTACATTCTTAAGTATGGCTTGCTCTTCATCTGAAAGCCCTTCATACCAGTCGAGATTACCCATCAGCGTGGCGACAAACTGCGCTTGGCCGGCGAAGATCATGTTTTTCTGAACTTCGTAAAAACCCATTTCTTCATGGGCAAACACTGGCTGAATATTCCCTTCGGCCTGTCCTTGCTGCAGCGCACTGTAGAGCTCGCCATAGGCAATGGTGATTGGCGATGCGCCGTAGGCATTGTAAGTGGAGCGCAACAAGCTATTGTCCATAACCCGGATAGCTAAGTTCTTCATATCAGCTGGGCTCTCGATGGCTTTGTTCGAGGTCCATACCTGATAGCCTTCGGCGAGCTCTGCAAGTGGCACCAGCCCTCGTTGACGGAAAGATTGCTGCCATGGTTCGCTGTCAATAAACTCTGGGGAGTTGAGTACTTTTACAGTTTTAAGCTGATCTGTGGGCATAACGAAGTTCAGGCTGAGCAACTGACTCTCCGGTACCGTTCCGCCTAACGCGCCGGAGCCAAAGCCGATCTGGATCGCGCCACCTTGGATGGCATCGTACAGCTCAGAGTAGCTGGAACCCCATTTACCATAGGGCAACAGTTGCACGGTGATATCACCGCTACTTTTTTCTTCTATGAGTTCCTTGAAGGCTTCTGCATATTTTGCTTGGACGCTGCCCTCGATTTCTTCGAGGCCAAATCGCCATGTTTCTGCGTTTGCAGCGCTTGTCGCCGTGACAAGACCAACGACTGCAGCAACGCATAGCTTTTTATAGAACTTCATGGTTTCTCCTTCAGAATATTCTGATTTTTATTTTTTATTGCATGAAACGTATGGGTTTGTTTCCCAGCCTAGGCACTGCTAAAGCTGGCGGCTGGTTATGTTTTCAGTACCCCCATTAACTTAGATTTGTATGCGCTTTAAATAGCTGGGACCGGCTTGGTAAAGTTGCGATCTAGCGGCCCAAACAACATTAAAGCTAACGTAACCATGGCAAACATATGTATTGATGGCAAGAAAACTATAATGATTATTCTTTTTTGCCGAGTATGTGACTGGCAAAATTTAAATCATTTAATAGCGTCTTTTTCTATCAAAAAATCCGTCCAGGACAAGTTTTTAACCAGCTGTTTGCTCGATATTTAACCCATGTCTATCTACTAAAAGCTTACGCAGGCAGCGGCTGTTAACTGCAGGTCGAAGAGATGACTCAAGCATTCTCCAATAAAATAAAGCCTTGCTATTAGACTCTGCTAATATCGTGCACCCAAAAATAACGACGGAGACTGCAATGCGAATCAAAACATGGCTGTTACTCAGTGCTACGTGCTTGGCTTTTAGTGCTACATCTACTGTTGCTGAAGAAACCCACGAGTTTTCTGTTTCAACCGTATTATCCGAAGCATTCCCTTGGGGGCAGGCGGCTGCTAAATGGGCTGAGCTGGTAGAAGAGCGTTCAGAAGGTCGCATTACTCTAAAAGTTTACCCAAATGCACAACTGGTATCCGGTGACCAAACCCGTGAGTTTTCTGCGATGCGCAGTGGGTTGATCGATATGGCTGTGGGGTCTACGATTAACTGGTCGACTCAGGTTCCTGAAGTAAATCTTTTCTCTTTGCCTTTTTTGATGCCTGATAACGCTGCGGTAGATGCTGTTACGCAAGGTGAGGCAGGTCAAATGGTTTTTGACGCCATTGAAAAGCGCGGCGTTATGCCCTTGGCTTGGGGTGAAAATGGTTTCCGTGAAATCTCCAACTCGCGTGGAGTATTGAGCGTGCCTGCCGACCTTAATGGCTTAAAAGTACGTGTTGTGGGTTCACCGTTATTTTTAGATACCTTTAATGCCTTAGGCGCAAACCCAACACAAATGAGTTGGACGGATGCTTTGCCAGCACTCACCACTGGCGCAGTTGATGGTCAAGAAAACCCGCTGGCTGTGTTTGATGTGGCCCGTGCTGATCGTGCTGATCAGAAGTATCTGACGCTGTGGCACTACATGAATGATCCGTTAATTTTTGGTGTAAGTAAGCGAGTTTGGTCTAAGCTTTCTGAAAATGATCAGGCACTGCTCAAACAAGCGGCGATTGATGCCGGAGCTTGGGAGATCAAAAAATCCCGTTCTGAGCTAGATGACACCTTGCAAGTGATTCGTGAGCGTGGTGTAGAGGTGACTGAGCTTACGCTTGAGCAGCATCAGGCTTTTGTTGATGCAACGCAAAAAGTATATGAAAAGTGGACTCCGCGTATCGGTAAAAAATTGGTTGATAGCGCGCAAGAAGCCATTAAAAATCGTTAATTTATACTCACTCTAAAACCCAACCTCGGTACAGCTAACCGGCGCTGGGTTTTGGTCTCTCTGGTTACAATTATTTATGTCAAAGAAACCAATCGCCCTTGAGTCGTGGCTGGGCATTATCGCTTTGCTTGGGATTAGTCTTATTAGCCTGGCTAATGTTGTCGTGCGCTATACCACTAACGCATCCTTTGCTTTTACTGAAGAGTTTTCCGTGTTTTTAATGGTGGTGCTGGCTTTTTCCGGTGCCGCCGTTGCAGCACGCAGCAATGAGCATATTCGTATCACCCTATTAGAAAACTATTTAGGTTTAGTTGGGCGTCGTATTGTTTATATCCTGCAGTGGCTCGGCAGTATTGTCGTGCTGGGCTTGGTTGTCTGGTACGGCGGATTGCTCACTTATGAAGAATACTCTTGGGAATCGCTGTCACCGGGATTGGGTTACCCCACTTGGATTTACTTCATTTGGTTACCTGTATTAGCCAGTGCCATCATCGTTCGCTGCACACAAAACCTCTTTGATCGTTTACGTGATGGTGATCCGGAAAGAGGGGAAGAGCAATGAGCCCTGACTTATGGATGCTGTTAATTTTTGCGGCGTGTTTGGCTTTAGGTATGCCGGTGGCTTTTGCTTTAGGGTTGGGTGGTGCAGCAGGAATTATTACGGGTCTATCACCGGATATGCTGGCAACACTGGGCACCAACACCTATAACAGTATTGCGAAATACCCGCTGATTGCGATTCCACTGTTTATTTTGACGGGTATTATTTTTGAGCGAGCAGGGGTGGCGGCCAGTCTGGTTAATTTTGCCCAATCATTGATTGGGCGCAGGCATGGTGGCTTAGCACTGGTGGCGGTGCTGGTCTGCTTGATTATGGGCGGTATGAGTGGTTCTGGACCTGCCGATGCAGCAGCAGTTGCTATGGTGATGTTGCCCAGCATGACTAAAGCCGGTTATCCACGTCCGTTCTCGGCCTCTTTAATTGCCGCCGCCTCGTCCACAGCGATACTTATTCCGCCGTCCATTGCGCTGATTTTATATTCAGTGATGATGCCTGGTTTGGATTTGCGTGCGCTATTTGCCGCAGGTTTATTCCCAGGTTTATTAGCCGGAGCATCTTTGCTGGTGCCTGCGTACTTCTTAGCCAAGCGTAATGGCTGGGAAACGGTAAAAAGCTCTGATGAAGAGCTGCCATCGATTCGAGCCAGTTTTGTCAAAGCCATTCCTGCTTTATTAGCACCGGTGATTATTTTAGGTGGCTTACGCTCTGGGCTTTTTACCCCGACTGAAGCAGCAGTTGTTGCTGTGACTTATGGCTTATTTATTGGCACTTTTGTATATCGACAGCTTAACTGGTCAGGTCTAATTGAGATGTTTAACGAGGCAGTGAAAATCTCTGGCATCGTATTAATCATCATTTCATTAGCCGGTATTTTTGCTTGGGCGGGTACCACGCTAGGCACCTTTACTCGTTTAGCTGACGTTATTCTTTCCATCTCTGACAGCTCACTGATCTTACTGTTATTAGTCATGCTACTGGTGTTGTTGGCGGGTATGTTGCTGGATGCCATTTCTATCTATTTGATTTTGACGCCGATCCTTGTGCCATTAATCCAATATTTTGAATGGAACCCGGTTTGGTTTGGTATTTTGTTGGCGATGAATATTGCCATTGGCCAGTTCACCCCGCCGGTGGCGATCAATCTGATGGTTACCACCAAAGTCGCCAATATACGTCTAGAAGAAACCTTTGGTTGGGCGATGCTATTTATGCTCACCATGTTTAGCGCACTGCTGCTGGTCTTGTTCTTCCCGCAAATTGCACTCTGGCTCCCAGAGTACTTGGGTTACTCCACAAACTAAAAAACCATGCTCTGCCTATCTGATTTAACGGATAGGCAGAGTGCTGGAAAAGAAGTCAACTTAAGAGTACCAAGCAACTTAATATCAACAAAAAAAGAGGCATAATAATGGGTAAGCCCTCTGAAAAATAAGAGGGCTTACCTATCCGTGTCACACAAGCAGACGCTGTATTTTTATGATTCTGGCACGTAAATTAAACGGCCGTCGTCCATTTTATAAGTGACGCCAGCTTTCGCTCCCTGTCCCTGGCCAATTTCACCTGTAGATTCATATTGAGTGATTTCCTTACCCTCTTTTACAGTGATGCGCATATCTGCTTGCCCTGGGTTCTCAACCACCACAACATTGCCTTGTTTCAATGGATTTAATGGATTGGTGACGATAACGATCATTAAAATACCAATAATAACTAGAAACAGATCGACTAAGTTGACCACTGAAACAATCGGGTCTTCAGTCTCATCAAGCTCTAAAAAGCGCATGTTTGCTCCTGCGATAAGCATTCAAATTGACGTAACTCTTGCAACAGCCAGCGTCGGCGGATGGTTAAAATAAAGAAGCTTATACTTGCACTCAATAAAGCTAAAATTACCGCACTAAAAGCCACTACAAGGTTTTCACCCACGCCATCAATATTGCTTTCAGTTAACGCCAGCATGGCCGGCCCCATGGGGATCATGGTCGCAATTAAACCCAGCATCGGGGTGCTGCGTGTCGTGATACGCAGCCACTCCAGTTGCTTTAAGATAAACAGTTCTAAGTCATCGCTGCTGCCTCCATGCTCTGCCTGCCACGAGAGTAAAACTGAAGTGTAACGTCCGCGCTGGCGTAACCCTGCTTCCCATAAAAAGGCCCCCAAAGCAAACAGTGCATAGGTTAAAGACACAATAATTAACAGTAATACGGGGTATAAAAACACATGAGACAATTGATACATGCTCTGTTCTAGGGCATTCATGATTTAGCACCTTGGCGTTGTTGGTTGTGATAATGCTGGTACATGGCACCTGCTGCGCAGACAGCGAGCAATAGCAGCCATATATAGCTCCATAAAGAGGAGGTTGTAGGGTTTGAGGGGGCAGGGGTCGCTTCCAGAAACTGTCCTGTAACAGTTTCGCCAGCTTGGCTGCTACCTGGAGTATTGGTGGGCGCAGTCATACCAAAGCCGAGTGCTAATTCATCGATAAAATCACGAGTCACTTGCGCGCCACTCGATTCTTCAGTGCGCTCTGTTAAGTCCTGCCAACGTTCAACCAGCTGTTGCTGAGTGCGTTCATCGGCAGACCAATAGCCTTTACGAATAGCTTCAATTAAGCGTTCAATGATTTGCACTTGAGCACTGGCGTTATGCTGCTCAAACCATGGGTTAAGCTGTAAGTCGCGCTTATCCATCACAAAGGTTTCATGCAGCTCTTGCCACTGATCGGCTCGTACCATATTTTGATTCATGGCTTGCCAACCCCAAACATTATTAATGGTGTTGAGGATTTCTAATGTACCGGCATAGCCTTCTGCTTGCATTGCAGTGATCCATTGTCGGTTTAAAAAGTGACTGCGTAACTCATCCGCTAGAAACCGTTCTGCCTTGGTTATTTTTGGTTGGGTTTTACGCAAATCCGCAATATATAAGTCGGGTGCTTGCCCATCTATGAGTTCAATGGCCCGAGATAAACCCCCTAAGAACTCAAAAGGGTGATCGGTTGAAAGCACGCCGTTTAGTTCAGATGAGCGTGACATGATCGCTAACTCTGTGCCCTTGAGTTGCTGGGTAAATAAGTTACCTTGTGTTTTAGTCAAAGCAGCGCCCCAATGCTGAGTGCCATAGGCGTATTGCATGCGTGATAAAAACTGTTCAGCCAAAACGCTATCGTCTTCCCACTCAGTTGAAGCGAGAGCTTGTTTAGAGACCCCCGTGCCGTAATCACCGGGTTGATTACTGAACAGCCTGATTTGAGCCAGTTGTTTGGCTTGGGTTTTTTCCACAGCACTATCGAGCAATTGCTGCTCAATGCGCTGGCTATGCTGGGCGATAGGGTTGTCGTCTTCATCAAGTTGACTTAATTGCTCAATGGCTCCCGCGAGTAAGTGCATAAAGTGATCAAATTGGTCACGATAAACGCTGGTGACTTGAACCACGGTGTCAATACGTGGACGGCCTAACTGCTGGCGGGGAATAATATCTAAAGCGATGAGACGACCGCCTTGGTCCCAGCGAGGTTGCAGACCTAAAGCATGTAAAACTTGGCTTTCTACCACGCCTAAATGACGTAAAGTCTCGGATGACCATAAACTAAAGGCAATTTTCTTAGGAGTATTGCCCGCGTGTTGTTGCTGATGTTGCTTAAGCAGTTCGAGCAATGCAGCGTCCCCCGCCTGATAGGCTGCTTGTGTGGGGATTTTATTGGCTTCAAAAGCATAGAGATTACGACCACTGGCTACCAGTGGGTTGCGGACAGGATCACCACCCGTTCCTGGTGCCACAAAACCGCCTGCTAAGCCATTTATTAAGGCGTGTAGTTCTTGTGGCTCGGAAAGGTTTTCAAAATAACTTTCACCCTGCTGCAGCAGTGTTAAAAGAAGATTGGATGCGTCTTTAGGCGCATTTTTATTTAATACATACTCAGCGAGTACTTGGTAGGGTCGCGACTCGGTGATTTGCTCGGCCTCAACTGCAAACACCTGTTGAGCATCAACCCCTAGAGCCGCATAGTAGGGCGCCCCCAGTTGTTGCATCACAGTGGTTAACCGATTTGTTACTGAGGCAGGCTCGCCGAAAGTGTGCAATCCCAAAGGAATAGCTTCTTGGGCTAACTGCTGTAAGTGATCATGCAGCGCTGCTAAAAATTCTGGAAACTCAGCGGCCAATTGGCTTGTTTGCCACTGCATATCCTTATGTAGGTTGAGTTCAGTGACTAGCGCAATTATTTTATTCTGTGTCTGTTGTTGTGCGGCCCCTGGTTCTAATTGTTGATACTCTTCAAGCAGTTGGTGTAAATCGCGTAGCTCATCGTACAGACCACCAGGTGCAAAGGGTGGGGTTTGATGGCTGATTGTCACCGCGCGACCGCGCCGTTTAGCTTGAATGGCTTCTCCAATATTATCTTGGATATAAGGATAAAAGACGGGAATGTCGCCCACGGTTAAGAATGGGTAATCAGTCACTGATAGCCCTCGATCTTTGCCGGGCAACCATTCTTGTGTGCCATGCGTACCTAAGTGAATAATGGCATTAATAGACTGTTGATTGAGATAGCGATATGCCGCCAGGTAAAGATGGTCAGGAGGAACTTTTGCATCATGATAGAACGCTTCTGGATCACCGGCTCGCGAGGGTTGGGGCAATAGGATTAAATGTCCAAGATCAATAGCAGGAAATACAAACTGTAATTGACCCTCAATCGAGTGCAATGCCCAGTGCTTTTCGGCAGGGCCCCAGCGATCGACTAACGCATGCTGTTCTTCATCAGGCAGTGTGGTTAAGTATTGTTGATAGTCAGCAAGCGGTAGTGTTTTTGCTAAACCTTGCTTGTATAAGTCTTGCAAGGTTTCAGGGTGATAGACGCCGCTTAAGAGCTGTTGGGCAATCTCGATAAAATTTGTTTCACTTTGCGTGGTAATAGCGTATCCGGCTTGGGATAAAGCTTGCGTAATGGTTACTAAACTGCGCGGAATATTTAAATGCGATGCTGCAATATTTTTCTCACCCACTGGGTTGTTCCAGAACAGCAGTGCAACTTTTTTATCACTGTTAGGTTGTTGCTGTAGCTTAATCAGTTGCTTGACCTTGTGCAGCACACTTTCAATCTGCGCCGCCATTAAAGTCACGCGTCCATCTTCTACAGCAGAAATCACCATCGGGTCGCTCATTCCCCAGCTTTCTGTCACGCTTAAAAAAGGCGCAACAGTGCGAGCTGGCACGCCTTGATCAGCTTGCAGCCATTGCTGCTGGTTACCATCACGGTAGGTTAGGGTCTGTAGCACTGGAATGTTGAACGCTGAGAATTCTTGCAAACGAGCGTTTCCATTCTGCATATGCTGCATATTGATGATGACGTTTGGTTTATTCTTAGCAAAGAAATCAGTTAAAGCAGTCGCTTGTTCACTATCAAACCAGAAAATAATGGGTAACAGCCCCTGCGCTTCGCTACGCTGAATTAATTCATCTAATGCCGAGGTTTGCATGTCGCTGATTTGCTGCTTATTAATTGCAAAAGCTACCCGTGCTGTTGGTGCTTTATGCCGTTGTTCAGCCCAAGCAATATAGTCTTCTAGCTCAGTGAAAAAATGGCCGGCCTGAGGGTGGTAAATACCTTGGACGGGAATTTTTTGTGCTTCTGGTAAGGCTAAGAGAGGTTGCTTTTCATGGTGATTAATAAGACTGGTAAGCAGGAGCTGCATATTGTGCGCACCGCCATAAGCATAGTAATCAATCCAGAATTGAGCCAGTTTTTTAGGAATTCCATCATATTGTGGACGCCCAGCACCTACCTGTATCCAAGGCTGCTCACGCTGCCAAGTAATCTCCGCTAGATACGCGCTCACTTGCTCTAAATCATTGGGCCGTGGCGTATCTAAAATGATTAAGTCACTGCTGTTGAGTTGCTCTAATACCTGTGTTTTTTGCAGATGACCTTCAGGGCGAATAACCTCTAGCTGTACATCTTGAGCTGTTGCGATAGCCTGCAATTGCTCAAACTTATGCTCCAGTACGAACGCACTGGCCACGATTGTTACTTTGGGCTTAGCATATGCCGTACAGCTGAGTAAAGAGAGTCCAATGACTAACCAATAACGCATTAGAAACCCACCTGTATGCTGACGTGATAGCTGCGTCCTGGCTCGGTATAGGCGAAGAGTTCATTACTGTTACTTAAGCGTTTATTGGATAAATTACTAATACCTGCTTGTAAACTCGTATTGTTTGATAGCTGATAGTTCATATCCCAGTGCAGTAAATGATAGGCGGGCAAAGCATATTGCTGACCAAGGCTGCCGCTCAGCTGACTACCAACATATTCATGGCGTAACTGATTATTGAAATGCTCGCTCAATTGCCATTGTAAGCTGTTATTCAGTAGGTGCCGTGAGCGATCGCTTAAACGGTGTTTGTCGGTGATGTTCTTTGCATCAAGATAAGTATAGTTTCCCTGCCACTGCCAATCGGGATGAAACGTCCAGTTCATCTCCAGCTCAAGTCCGCGGATTCGTGCTTGATCAATATTTTCATAGGTGCGTTGCTCGCGGCCGCGTTGACCGCAGTTAGCCGTGCAATGTGTTTGAATCAAATCATTGAGCTGGTTTTCAAAGAGGGTTGTGCTAAATCTAAATGCGTCCTGTTGATATTCGACCCCCCACTCATATGTGGTATTGGTTTCTGGCTTAAGATCAGGGTTGCCATAAATAGTAAAAAATCCACCTCCGCCGATATTCTGATACGAGGCCGAGAGTTGTTTTAATGACGGTGCTTTATAGCCACGGCCGGCCCCGATGCGCATTTGCCAGTCAGGGTTGAATTGATAAATCAGGTAAGCGCGTGGGCTATGTTCCCAGCCAAAGGCTTCATGTTGGTCAAGGCGGCTTCCCAGTGTCAGGGACCAGTCTTGTGCCAGCTGCCATTCATCTTGTAAAAATACAGCACGGTGGATGGCTTGATCTTGTCCGTGGCGATTCACGGAGAGATCTTCTAACTCTTCTTTACGCCATTCGCTACCGACAGCTAAGCGATGCTGATCAATAGGGTCAAAGGTTATTTGCCCATCGACTACGCTGCTGATGATCTTTTGCGGATCGTTGGAGGTCTGTTCTGCTGTTCGATAATTTTCTCGTTGCAACTGATTGCGATAGCCTCGAACTTGAGTGTGCCCCCACTCCCAGTCTTTATCATGAGTTAAGGATAATTGTTGACGTTTTAATACATCAGTTGACTCATACTCTGAAATGACTCTTCCTGTAGTTAATGTGTTGCGCCAGCGTTCTTCACGGCCTTGGCTGTAGTCAAAGGTTAAGTCTTGTGTCGAGTCTAATTGCCAGCGCAGCGCCATGCCTAGATGATGGTTATCATTGCCTTCTAAATCAGATATGCGCTTATCATTGCTAAAGGGTGTTTCTTGCTGGCGCTGTAATTCTCCGGTTAAAGAAAGACTCAACCGTTCAGGAATGAGGGCACCACTGATATATCCATTGACCTGATGCTGTTGTCCGCCGTGTTGTTCTGGACTTTGTCCGGTTAAACGTACTGTACCGGCCCAGTCTTCACTTGGTGCTTTAGTGATGATATTGACAATCCCACCTAATGCTTCTGAGCCGTACAGCGATGACATGGGGCCGCGTACTACTTCAATACGTTCGATGGTGGCTAGGGGGATCCAGTTTAAATCAAAGTCAGAGTGTGCAATGGCGCCGGCTGAAGGATTAATGCGCTTACCATCAATCAGCACAAGGGTATGTTCGCTTGGCATACCGCGTAAGCTGATTCCTCGGCGTGACATCCCAACACCATTAAACTGCACGCTTTTAACACCACTTAACGCGTCTTTTAAATCTTGTACGGGGCGTTTTTGCAATGCTTGTTGTGTAATGACACTGACGCTGGCTGGCGCATTACTCAAGGTTTGCTCAGTTGCTGTAGCACTAATTACCACGGAACCTAGATCGGTTGCAGTGTCCGCCAATGCCCAACCTGCCTGACACACTAATAAGACGCCGTATAACCCTGTGCTCTTGAAACGATTCATTATAAATACATACCTGTGATGTTATATTGTTGCGTTTTATACAGGCGTATATGGATTGGAGTAAAGTTATATTTAAATCATTAGAGGTAATGAACTGGGCGGCAAAACGGAATGCCTGGGCGCAATGTCGTGTGCAGAGGGCATAAGGCTGCTAGGTTTTACTGATGGTTTAATCTGGTTTTTTTTAAAAAAAGTGCAAAGTATTTAGATGCAAGGATTGCAGTGGTGAGTTTGCTATAGGCCACCTAGGCTTGTTTATAAGGTTCTGAGTGCCGGACCCAGTAAGAAATTTTGTTCCCTGATTTATTTTTCCTGCATACTAAAACTCACTAGCTGACTGGCTGTGTCTTTATCCATGTGCTCAAACCATTGGTGCACTGCATTGATACGCTGTCAACGGTGTGCATCTTGCGTTTAACGACCCTGTAGTTGTTGCGCTTAAACAAGGTTACAGCTGAGGAAATGCAATGGAAAGTGATCAGTTAGTGAACATCAGTTTGGCAATTGAGGTTTTGACACATAGCGCAAACACCATGTTTATTTTAGGCGGTGCCATTATGGTGCTGGCGATGCATGCTGGGTTTGCTTTTTTAGAAGTCGGAACAGTCCGTTACAAAAATCAAGTCAATGCATTGGTTAAAATAATCACTGATTTCGGTGTGTCCACCTTGGCTTATTTTTTTGTAGGCTATCAAATCGCTTATGGGGTTAACTTTTTCAGTAGCGCAGATACGCTGGTCAGTAACAATGGTTATGCTCTGGTTAAATTTTTCTTTTTACTGACCTTTGCTGCGGCGATTCCTGCGATTGTGTCTGGTGGTATTGCTGAACGGGCTAAATTTTATCCAATTTTGATTGCGACAACCCTGATTGTGGCGTTTGTGTATCCCTTTTTTGAAGGAATTATGTGGAACGGTAACTTAGGTCTACAGGCGTGGTTCACCCGTGTATTAGGCGCGCCTTTCCATGATTTTGCTGGTTCTGTGGTGGTGCATGCGATGGGCGGCTGGATTGCTTTTGCGGCGATTTTTTTGCTGGGTGCACGCGCCGGTCGTTACCGTAATGGTCGTGTCGTAGCTTTTGCACCATCAAATATTCCATTTTTAGCCTTGGGCGCTTGGATCCTTGCGGTGGGTTGGTTTGGCTTTAATGTCATGTCAGCACAAACGCTCGAGGGTGTCTCAGGTCTGGTTGCCGTTAATAGCTTGATGGCGATGGTTGGCGGGACGTTAGTGGCGATGCTGATTGGTAAAAAAGATCCAGGCTTTATCCATAACGGACCGCTGGCGGGTTTAGTGGCGGTTTGCGCGGGCTCGGATGTTATGCACCCGATGGGCGCACTGGTTGTGGGTGTGATTGCTGGCGCGCTGTTTATTGGTTGCTTCTTATTGGCGCAAAATCGTTTTCCACGCTTTGATGATGTGCTTGGGGTTTGGGCCATGCATGGCATGTGCGGTATTTGGGGCGGGATCGCCGCCGGTATTTTTGGCTTGCAAGCGCTGGGTGGTATTGGCGGAGTGAGCTTTGTCGTTCAGGTCTTAGGTACTTTACTGGGTGTTGTGGTGGCGTTGAGTGGTGGCTTTTTAGTGTATGGCGGGGTTAAAGCGGTGTCCGGTCTACGCTTAGATGCTGAAGAAGAGTTCCAAGGTGCCGACTTGTCGGTACATCGCATTGGTGCGTCAAGCATGGATTGATCCTGGCGTGACAATGTGTTTAAAACATGAAGGGTTAAAAGGGTGAATCAATTGATGCCGTTTTAGCCCTTTTTTATGGGTGTCTTGATAATTATCAAATAGAAATGATTATCATTTGACGTATAGTGCTTCGCATTCACATTTCAGATGTTCTGAACTTTATTTGCGGAGTACGTGTTTATGTCTTTTCCTTTGTCACGATTAACCTTGGCCTGTTTAGCGGGTTTAAGCCTCACTGCACAGGCTGCGGATGTTCAATTGGAAGACACTGTGGTGACTGCGCGTGGTTATGCCAGTGACAGTTTTGATACCTCGCAAGCGATTAGCGTTATAAAACCCGAGGCCACCAGCCAAGGCCCTGCGGGTAATTTATTGCGTGGCCAGCCTGGTATGGCAGTTCAAAGTGATGGTGCGTGGGGACAGAATCCAGTGCTGCGAGGTTTAAAGCGCGAAAGTGTCGTGGTGATGGTGGATGGTATTCGCGTTAATTCTGCCCAGCCACAAGGTGCTTTGGCCTCGTTTTTAGATTTAGGCTTGTTAGACCGTGTTGAAGTGGTTAAAGGACCAGGGTCTGTGCTGTACGGCAGTGGTGCAATGGGCGGGGTGGTGAACTTGCTGACGCCGGAGCCACGCTTTACTGAACAGGCTGAGTTGGGTGGACGTTTTGCTGCGTCAGCCAGCAGCGTTGATCATGCTTACAGTGGCGCGTTGTTATTACAAGGCAGTAATGCCGAGCAAGGTTTTGTAGTGGGCATTGCAGGGCGTGACGTGGGTAACTATAAAAGCCCCAATGGACGTGAGGAAGATACGGGGTATGACTCTGATACCTTGTTGGTAAAATACCAGCATAAAATTGCTGATGACTATGTACTGCGGGTTAACGTGCAGCGCCATAATGATGAGGATGTTTGGTATCCAGGTTCTGCGCGAACCGGCGGTAAGCCAGGCGGAGCAGGTTTGCCGCCAGCGCTGGGTGAAGTCACTATTCATTCGCCAAACCAGCATCGTGAACTGTATGCGCTAGGACTGGATGCAGCGTTGTTTGGCGGCACGCTTTCCACGGATGTGTATCGTCAAGAAGTGTATCGCGAGATCCGCGCGTATGCTGCAAACCTAGATCGTAATTATGTGAGCAATGATGTCAGTTTTATTACCCATGGTTTGCGCAGTCAGTGGAATGGTGCGCTCAATGATGCACATTGGCTAACGGTTGGCGTGGATGGCTGGAAGATGACCGGTGATCCAGAGCGTTATATTAATAATAATGCCCCAGCTTTTAATAATAATATGCGCAATGATCCGTTTAAAGATGGTGAGGTGTCATCGCTTGGCATGTTTGTGCAGGATGAGTTCTCGATGGGTAGCACGCTGTTCACTGCGGGGTTACGCTACGATTACACGCAAGGTGAGGCTCAAGTTAAAGGTGCTGGAACCGCCGCGCAGACCTCTGGCTTAAGTAGCAGTGATAATAATCTGTCGTGGTCATTGGGCGCTGTGCAGCCTTTGAGCGACAGGTTAAATCTGTATGCCAATATTGGTCAGGCGTACCGAGCACCGGACATGCGTGAGCGTTTTGAAGACTCTGCGCGTGGTGATGGCTATTACCATGTCGGTAATCCGCAGCTTGATCCCGAGCGTTCCAGTAGTGTTGAGTTGGGCTTGAAAGGACGTGATGGTTTGCAGGCCTTTCAATTGGCCGCGTTTTATACCCGCATTGATGATTTTATTGCTGGGCGCGTAACGGGTGCGAATCATCCGCAAAATGGCCTAGCCATTAAACAGGCGGAAAACTTGAGTAAAGTGGTGATCTACGGTCTTGAGGGTAACCTTGAAATGCCGCTGAGTGTTTTCGTGGTTGATACTGGTTTTACTTGGCTGCGCGGTGACAATAAGCAAGACAATGAGCCTCTCTATGAAATGCCTGCCAATGAGCTGCGTCTTGGTATTGGTCAACCCGCTGAACGTGGTTTTTCGTGGCACGCCGGCTTACGTGCCGTCGCTAAACAAGACCGCATTGCTACAGATTTCAGCAATGGTAGCGAGAATGAAACCGCAGGTTTTGTTACGGCTGATGCACGCGTAGGTTATGGTTTTGGCGCAATGGGTGGCTTAAAAAGCAGCCATATTGATCTGCAGCTGAATAATCTGGCCAATAAGAAATACCATGAGCACCTTACCGATGGTATCAGCGGCCAAGAGCTGAAGGCGGCGGGCCGTGGTGTTACGCTTGCATTGAGCGGTGCATTTTAATCCGTCATAAAACAGGTCATGCTCCAGCGGGTTGATGTGAGGGTGACTATGCCGTCATATTCAAATGACGGTTTTATGGTTATGCTGATCTTGCAAACACTAAACATGGAGAACGACCTGATGAGTGAAGTAACCGTACGTATGACCAATTTATTTTTGCAGCTTGGTTTGGATGCAACGCCAGAGGGCATTGCACGTTTTATTAGTGAGCATCGCTTAGCATCAGAAGTGAGTGTGCTAGATGCTGAGTTTTGGAACGATGGGCAACGTCAGCTTTTGAAAGAGTTACTGTGCTCTGATGGTGAATGGGCACTGGTGGTTGATCAGCTCAATGAGGCCTTGCGCGCGCCTGAAGCATAATCAGGATTTTGTAAATTCAGTGTGCTATTAAAATCACTGCCTTGCCAGCTTTGGCTTTGCAAGGCAGGTTGCCCTCGAATGTCGCTCAGCCATTCGTGCATAGCGTATCAAGACGTTTTATGGATTGGCTATTTCCAAACTCTAATGTAGAATCATTCTCATTAAAGAATGATTTATGGGTATCACTTCCGAGTACATTATGGATAGCGTATTAGCTTTTTCTGCCACCAATAAAACCTCTATTCTTTCTTCGCTTGATAAAACTCGATTAAGAATGTTGCTGGATGACGCTAAGCCTTTAGAGCTTAAAGTGCATGAGCATCTGTTTCAATTTGGTCAAGCAGCGACACACTTTTTTTGGATTAAAAGTGGTGAGGTTGCGGTGTATCGGCCTTCGTATGATGGCGCTGAAAAAGTGTTTCGTACTCTGACAAGTGGCGATACTGTTGCAGAAACCATGATGTTTATTGACGATGCAGAGTATCCCTTGGCGGCGCAGGCATTAACGACTGTGACCCTGTATAAAATTCCTAAGCAAAGTTTGCTGGCGCTCTGTCAGTGCACGCCTGCTTTGACGATGCAGTTATTAGAAAACATGGCTGTCGCTGTCGCGCAGTCGCTGAATCGGATTGATTTGCTGACCATGGGCAATGCTGCGCAACGTATGGCGAGCTATCTGCTGGATTTGTATATGCAGCAGTGTTCGGCGTGGTTTAGTTTGCCCGTGCGCCAAGCAGTGCTAGCTCGGCAGCTTAATATTGCGCCTGAAACCTTTTCTCGACAGTTAGCACAGTTTCGTCGCGCTGGTTTTATTGGCGGACGCAATCCAGAGATTGTCTTGCTTGATATTGAAGGGTTGTGTCGTAGCGTGGGTTTACCAACGCCAAAATTGGACCTAACCAAGCAGCATCGCAGTGCTTCGTTAGGTGATGGCTTATTTGAGTGCTGTGGCTATTTTAAACATAGCTTAGCTTAGCCCAGTGCAACTAACGGGCGTGTTAATGATGCTCTGTTAACGGTTCTGCACAGCCGTCTTGTCCATCGCTGCGAGGCGTGCTTATGGTTTTAAATAAGTACAGCGCGTACAGTGCAAAGCCACTGATCCATAACAACCCCGCCACGATTAATAGCTGATTAAATGAAGTTGCGGCGCTGTAGAAACCTGCATACGCACGTATCAGCGCGGCGATCACAAAGAGTACAGCGGCGCTTGGAATCCAGAACCTGCGGTCCAGCCATAAGCCTGAGTGGATGCGTGACACGATACTCATAATAGTGAAAATCGATAAGGTCATGGCGCCTACCGTCAATAAGTGACGACCGGCTGATGGCAGTAACGGGGCACCTAAATAAGCCGCTCCCAGCAGTCCATAGCCTAATGCCATTAACCAGTAGCTGGCATATAGCATTAAGGCTAAGCGTGAAAATAACGGACGGCCAACATGCCAGTCATTAAGTAAGTTAAAAATTGCAGCCATTGCAGCCAAGGCTGTCCAACCGGTGACTGGGTGAGCGCCTAAAATAAACTCAGATAAGGCGCAGATAACAATCATGCTAATGGCTAAGTAGCGGCGTGGTGGGCGTGCTAAATAGGGTGTTGTGTCGGGGTCGCTGCTGCTTCCTTTATGTTCCACACGGTTATTCACCACACTCATCGAAACGCGACTGGTTGCGACAATAATTAAAATCATTAAAGCGTGGATGCCGGTGTACAGCCATTTTAGTGCAGCGCCAGGCTCGGTTAAGGAGATAAAAAAACCCGTTTGTAACACGGCTAAGCCGGCCACTACCAAGGAAAAACTGATGTGCTTACGTTGTGGGTCGCGCCATACCGGTGGGCTGATGTACAGCAACAGTCCCAGCCAAAAAAACAGATTTAACAGCAGAGCAGGCCACGGGGTGATCCAAAACGCCAGTAAGTAACTTAAGCGCGCAGCTAGCCATAAACCCACTAAGTTGAATAAGGGTAGCTGACCCAGCGGTTTACTGTTGGTGAACTCAGGAATCGCGGTTAACGCAAAGCCTGCGGTCGCCGCGGCGGCAAAACCAAAAATCAGCTCGTGAGCATGCCATAACAGCCAACCGCCAGTGATCGACCACGTACCCAGCCAGCCTTGTAAAGACATGAGCCAGAGGCTCATAAAAAGTATCGCGCTGGTAGCGGTCAGGAGAAAAAAAGGACGAAAGCCGCATAACAAAAGAGGTGATTGCAAGCAACGTTTTAACAGGCTCATATGCTGCACCCGGAATGCTGTGTGTGGGCGTGCTCGGCTCTCTCCAGCGAGCCTTTAGCCAGGCCAAAACCGATACGAATATTGTCGTTGGCCATCAGCTCAGCGGTGGTTTGATAAATCCACGCATCGCTACGCTCAGTGTGTGGTTTTTGTAGGGTAAATTCGCCAATCAGGCGACCAGGGTCAGGTACCATCATCACGATTCGATCCGCTAAGCGTACGGCTTCCATTAAGTCGTGAGTGATCATCAGTACTGCCGTGCCGCGTTCAGTGATGTGCTGACGCAACAGCGTATAGAGCTCAAGTTTTAAGCCAATATCTAAAGCAGAGAACGGCTCATCCAAGAGCAATAGGTCAGGCTTGATAATTAAGGCGCGGCCTAGCGCGATTCGACTTTGCATGCCGCCGGATAACTCATGCGGGTATTTTTCGAGATCATCGAGGGTTAGGCCTAAGGTCTCAGCCATGTGCTGTGCTTGTTGCTGGCGCGCCCGCTTAGGGATATTTAGCGCTTTTAAGCCCAGAGTGATATTGTCCTCTGCGGTTTTCCAAGGCAGTAAGCGAGGTTCTTGAAACATACAGGCAGAGCCACGAAAACCTTGCTCAATAACCGCTTCGCTGGCTGTTAATAAACCAGCAATAATGTGCAACAAGGTGCTTTTTCCACAGCCAGAAGGGCCGACTAAGGCCAAGGTTTCTCCAGCAAATAGATCCAGATTAATATCGCTGAGTACTTCGGTTAAAGCGTATTTGTGCTGTAAATGACGGATATGCAAAGCGCTCATTGACTGACTCCCACGCGCCAACGTTCTAAATGCCGTTTAATCGGCTCCAGCAGTAAATACTCAGTGGCCAATAAGACGCCTAATACCGCAACCACCCAAGCTAACGTGGTTGATGTATCGAGTTGTGCGCGTGAGACGGCTAACGCAGCACCAATCCCGTCAGAGGTGCTGAGCAATTCAGCCATCACCACAACTTTCCACGAAGTGCCTAAAGCAGTAATCCATGCGGGAAATAAATAAGAGGCTAAGTGCGGTAGGTAAATATCGGTGAGGCGCATGTGCCAAGGGAGTCGGTACACCTGGGCGACAGCTTTTAGATGATTATCGAGGGTACGCGTGCCTTGCATAGCGCCAGCAAAAACAATCGGCAGGCAGGCGACAAATACGGTAAACACCGGTGTTGCATCGCCCAAACCAAACCAGAGCATTGCCAAGACCAGCCACGCAATCGGCGGCATACCCAGCAGCAACGTAATCAGTGGGCGGGCGAGCATTGAAGTGGTGATTGAAAAGCCTGCAAACATCCCTAACAAGCTGCCTACTCCTAGCGCTAGGGCTAAACCGTAGAGCGTGCGCCGCCCCGAGATAATCAGCTCAGGGCCTGCGATGCCGCTGCTAAACATCTGCTTTAATTGTGCAATCACCTCCAGAGGGCCTGGCAGTATAAGCGAGCCATAGTGCTCTGCGGTCAACTCCCAAACGGCACAAAACAACAGCAAACTGGCCAGTGCTCCCCAGCCACTCCATAGATAGCTGAGGGTGTTGGGTAAAAGGTTTTTCAGTCGGTTCATGGTGCAGAGCTATTGGGCTGGGCGTAAAAGTTAGCATCTGGCAGTTTACCGCCGACCGATGCCGGTTGTTTGTCCAGAAGGATTTGTAAGAAGGCTTCGAGTTCTTGTTTGGCGTCGAATGCCGTCGCGTAGTGAGTCACTTGTGCCGCTAATGCATCGCTGACAGCTTCGGGCGACAGCATAGGTACTTGTGCGGCGACTTCTTTGCCACATTGTTGTTGATTGTCTTGGCACCATTGCGTGGCGGCTGCATAGGCGGTCTCAAAGCGTTCAAGCAATTCAGCATTTTGGCGTTTTTCTCCCAATACTGCGATACCCGCCTGAGGAATACGGGCTTCACTGCCCATGACTCGCGACCACTCTTGTTGTAAATCTACGCTGCGATGCAGTTCTGGGGCAATCAGCGATAGAGGAAACGATTTGGTTTTACGTAAGGCCATGGATACCGCAGGCTCAGCCAGTAGCGCATGATCAACACGGCGCATAATTAACAGTTGCATGGCATCCATCGGCGTTGCGGTGTAATTGAGTTTAAAGTCTTTGCTCGGTGTTAAACCTTGTCGTTCGGCGAGATGAGTGAAGACAATATCTGGCATATCGGCACGGAAAGGAATGGCGATTTCTTTGCCCTTAAAATCAGCCAGGGTTTTCATATTGGGATCGCGTGAAATCATCCACAGCACGCCCCATTGCGAGACATTGAGTAACGCGAGCGGCGCGCCACGGTTATATAAATTGGCAGCGACATTGGTAGGCAGCGCAATAAAGTCGATTTTGCCGTTGAGTGCTAAAGCGCGCAATTGGTCGGGGTTGCTCCAGAGAATAAATTCGACTTCTTCGGCGATATCCGCAAAACCATCGCTTGCCAACATATGAATTAAACCATTGGAAACACCTGCCGGAGGCCCGGCAATCACCAGTTTTTTTACCGGTAATGCCTCGCTGGCCAAACACGCAGTGCTGAACAGGCTGAAAACACCAAATAGACCTAAACACATAGCGGTCATTGTTTTAATCATTGGTTTCAAGATGAGACTCCCGTTCGGTGTGCGTGCGAGGTGGTACAAGCTTAACGAGAAGGTGTTACTCAAGTCACTTTAAGCAAATAATAACCACTCTCATTAAGAGGTTAGCTTAAAGAATATCCCCCTGAAAGAACAATGATAATTATCAACTACTCGTTAACGAACCCTAGGAAGAAAGGCGTTTGGGCCTGAGATTGCTCAGCATTCAGCATTCAGCATTCAGCAGTCTAGGGAGCGTTGTTTAAATGATCGGTGATTCTCTACTTAAGATTTGCTAAGCGTTATTCCTAGGTGAGCGTTGTGTCCGATATACACATATTTTAATGAAAAGTTCCGGCAGATGATAATTATCATTCTCATTTAGATTTAATTTTCGCTAACGTGCAAGGCTGTTGAAACGTCATAGAAAGGCATGCCTTTTCAACGAATAAGTAGAAATGATGCTTAAGTTCTTATGCAGATGATAATCATTTGTATTTAGATTTGAGTGTGATATTTATATAAACAGCTTTGGAAAGTGTCGTTTCATCGACGCATTGACCGAGCCGGAGGATCAGGGATGCTATTTGAACGAAAAAAACTGGCAATCATCATATCAGCGCTGTGCCTAGTAGGGCCGGCAGCGCTTGTTGCTGCACAGGAGCAGCAAACCGCTCAGCAAGAAGACGCGTTACCGCAAACGCTTAACGCTACGACGCAAACTGATGTGCTACAAAAAACGCAAAAAAACAGCGACGCCAAACAGAAAAACGCTGACATTGAGTTACCAAAAGCGGTCATAACGGGTGAGCGCACGGCAGATGAAAAAGGCCACGATGCTGTATATGACGCAAACGTCACCAGTGTCTATCAAGATCGCGAGCAGTTTCAGCGTTTCCAAGCCACTAATCCAGGTGATGTGTTCAAAGGCATGAATGGTGTGTACAGCATGGATACGCGCAGCAGCCAGTCCATCACGCCTAATATTCGCGGCATCAGCGGTGAAGGGCGGGTCCCTCTGACCATCGACGGCACCGAACAATCCACCAATGTCTGGTTGCATACCTTTGGCGTAGGTAATCGCAGCTATGTTGACCCTGCTTTATTTCGTAGCATTGAAGTCGAGAAAGGGGCTTCTCTGTCTCGTGGCATCAAGAGCGGAGTTGGCGGCGCGGTGAACATTCGTACCATTGACGCCAATGACATTATTCCTGAAGGCGATAGCTGGGGTATTGAAACCAATCTAAGCACGTCAGGAAACACCATTAAACGATCACACGACCCTGAGTCCTTTTTTGGCAAGGATTACCGAGACATTCCTGGTGCAACGCGCTGGAATAATGACGCCGCCCACATAGATTCTGCCGATCCCCGTAAAAAGGACAGTTCTTCTGTCATGAATTTTGATGACCATACGGAAATGCTAACTATTGCCGGACGCAACGAATTTGTCGACATTCTGATCTCACGCAGTGAGCGCAGCACAGGCAACTATTTTGCAGGTAAGAAAAATGCTGGAAAATATGAAGGGCATGATATTTACGATGAAAAATCCACAGATCGCTTCATCCCTAACCTGACCAAACTCTATGTTGCAGGTAGTGAGGTATTCAATACCGATAGCGAAACAGATACTACCTTGGTAAAGAACAACTGGTATTTACCTAATGAGCAAAAAATTGGTTTGCAGTTTATGCGCACCGATACCACTTTTGGAGAAACTACAGCCGGCGAATCACTCTTAAACTGGCAGTACAGGGAAGCATTTGAAAAAACAGATCCGACCATTGATTTTTCAACCTATCCGCTCAAGTTTGTACATGAACGCCCAAGAACCGAGTTAAGGCTTGACAGTTATAAAATAAATTACGAAGCAAAACCACTCGATAATAACTGGGTAGATCTTGAAGTCAGCCTTTGGAAAACAAAAGCACAGAGCACACGCTTTCAGACAGGTGCTAATCCATGGGGCCTTAATATAGATGAGGCAACACAGTTAACGTTATTTGACTATGACTGGTGGATGACAAACTACCCTGATTATGTTGGGTTGATGTACCCCGATGGTGAACCAGAACACGATGGCACTATCCATCCTGAAGGTCAGCAATGGACTACCCATGATCGTACTGGCTTTGATTTAAGTAACCTGTTTCACCTGTCTGACAATCTGCAACTGCTATTGGCAACCAGCTACCAACAAGAAAAGCTGAGTGAGCAGGTGCAAAACAGTGATATCAAAGCCAATGGACTGTTTCCAACTGGGGCCGGCTTGCACCTTACAACAGGCCTGTTAGGTCCTCGCGCTGGCGAGCGTAAAGAGTACTCTGCCATGTTCAATTTGGATTGGCAGCCAACGCCTTGGCTGACACTAACTGCCGGTACCCGTTATATGCGATACAAGGGTAAGGACGTTGGTTTGGAAAAAATGCGTCGCATGCAGAATGAGATGTTTAAAACCACGCGATATAAAACCGGCATGGAGCTGGAGTGGGGTACTCCATTGTCTCTTGACGAAAGAGATGCTCGAACTCAAGTTGCGGATGCTGCTTATGCTGATGCGTTTGAACGCAAAGCAGCCATGGACGCATTTGATAACGGGCGTCAATACGGTCTTGTTAAGTATAACGGCTATAACTATGCCGTCTGGAAGGAAACGGCATTTGTACCCTTCAAAGATGGCAAACTTGATGCCTCGCAAAATCCCTTTGCCAACGGCGAAATCGACACCGAACTTCTCTATCAAAACGCAATTGAGGCGAGGGGGCAAGACGGTAACGCAAACAGCATCATCGCCAAGGTTCCTGGAGTCCTTGCCGGCTCTGGCATAGATATTTATGAAAGCCTTGGCGCCAGTCAGGGCTGGGAAGCGCCAGAAGAGCAGTCTGGTGATGCCTTTAGCCCGGTATTGAGTGCAACAGCCAGAGTGACGCCCTTTGCCGCGATATTCATGCGTTATGCACAAACGACTCGCTTCCCCAGTATCAATGAGTTGACTTCCGGCACTCTGATAAATGGAGAACTGGGCAATCTAGCAATTAACGGTGCCAGCAAGCCTGAGCGTAGCATCAACTGGGAAGTGGGCTATTCTCATGATTTGACGCAGTTCTTCCCTAGTTTGCTACTGGCCGATGCCCGTATGAGCTATTACAACACGGAAATCAGACATTTTATCGACAGAAATATCTATTACGAAACCATCCAGTTTGATAAGAAAAAGAGCAGTGGTATAGAGCTACAATCCCGTTTTGACAGCGGACGCTACTTTGGTAGCTTGGGTGTTACCTACCGACTCAAACAAAAGCTTTGTGATAAAGATTACGCATCAGGAATGGACCCTTTCTACAATCGTATTCCAGAGTGCGTGACGGGTGGTTTCCCCGGCACCTATAGCGGAAACAGCCTACAACCCAAGTACAGTCTGGATATGCTGCTAGGTACCCGACTGTTTAATGACACGCTGGAGTTGGGCTGGCGTAGCACTTACCACAAAGGAGCAGAAAACAAGCAAGTCGATAATCTGCTTTCCTCACCAGAAGGCCCTGGAAATTATGGGTCTTATGTCAGTGACGTCTGGTTTACTGGCGGATTGGATGGGTTCTATTGGCGTTCTGTATTACTGCATGACATCTATGCCAATTTTAAAGTCAATGATGCTGTGGCCTTAAATGTAGGCATCACCAATGTCACTGATGAATATTACCTAGACCCTATGTCCAAAACGCTACTGCCAGGTCCCGGGCGTACTGTGACGGCAGGGTTGAAAGTGAAACTCTGACATTCGATTTAACGCTTTTTTCTGGTTTTTTATAAAACCAGCAATCCCGGCAGCGTTAAAACCTGCCTTTAACTTAACCTTGAAAGGTGATTTATGATGCAAAAGTCAATTCTGACACTGGCCATCGTGACCGCTATGACCAGCACTGCAGCGATGGCTGCTTCTGATAATGTCCAAGGCGGCAGCTCTGGCTCTCTAGTGCTCACAGGTGCTTCCACACACTCATGGTTTGATAAAGGAAACTCCGGACTTAGGCTGAACAATAGTTCCGCCGGGTACATTGACCTAGCCGATGGCCCGATTCGTGGCTCCAACGCTGCCATTGCCGAACAGGGTAATGGCGGCTACTTACGGCCAAAACATGTGCTGGGAGGCATTCTCGGTTTCCCTAATATTGCTCAAGTCTGGAAAGATGAAGCATCTGTTAGCGGAGCCACTGAATACGCAAACTTTACCGTCAATAGCATACGCCAAATCACAACCCTGTCTTTAGCGCCACAGTTTGGTGGTCTGGTTATTGGCCAAATAGGTGAAAACACCTCTAATGTCGATGGCCCTGCGGATCCTGTTGTTCCGTTGGCTGTAGGCAGTGGTGTTTACTTTGGTGAATGGGCACCGCGCGTCGGTTCCCCAGCAGCCAGTGGTACCGATCTGAATATGACCAGCGCTGAGCGTACTGTTTGGTATGTCGGTGACAACGCAGTCACTAGCATGCCTACAGCCATTGACGCCACCTATGGCGTAATTGGGATCAGCCAGACCGGTACCGATGCTTCTGGTGTCACTTTGGCCGGCGGCCTACCGAATAACCTCAACCTGTACACGGGGCAGCTGGATGTGACCTATGCTAGCGGTTCTGGCAGTATCACCAACAGCATCACCCGTGGTGCTGATAGCATCAATTTTGCGGGTACCACCATTAATAGCAATGGTACCTTCAATAATGGCACCACCATCGAGGGGCGTTTCTATAACGGTGCGCAAGCGCTGGCGGGTATGTATACCGATGGTGCTGTTGCTGACGTCGCCTTCGGCGGTAGCAAAATCAGCGGTACCATTACGCCGTAATACTTGATCACTCTCCACTGGCGGCTACCAGTGCAGAGCGTCAAGTTGAGCGATGCCGGAGGATTCTCTTGCGGTATTGTTTATAGAGGCAACACTTTGGAGGCCGGTTCGCCGACCTCCATTCTATAATAGTTTCATTCCATTCGGAAAACTTTCATGTCTCGCTATTTTAGAGCTATATGGCTGCTCCTGTTGGCCGGCTTAATGGTGCCTATTGCACACGCTGATGATGACGATACCCAGTTTTTATTAGAGCAAACCCGCCGCACCGCCGAGCTAAAAGCGCAACAAGAAGATACATTAGCAACACCGCCTGGCACGTTACTGTATGAAGGTCAGGTCTATCAAGTGCCCAGTCAACTTGAGTCCTTAGAGCCCGCTATTTACGTTGCGATCAATAGCAATCAGTGGACTCAGCTCCCTGATTTTCTCGCGCGTTACCAAGCGCTTTCCAAGCACCGCCCAGCATTGGTGGCGATGGCCGAGAGCTTGCTGGCGCGTTTCAATGGCGATTACCCCACGGCACTGCGTCGGATGCAGGACGCCAGCTTGCATGAGCCTGATGATGCTCGGATTCGTTTGGAAGTTGCTCGGCTATGGTTTGAGGATCATCAAGATAACAAAGCTCGAGCCGGATTTGCCTCAGCACTCGAGGCGGGCATGCCGCCTTATGCGCAGGGTCTAATTGAGCAATATAAGCAAGCGTTAGATCGGCGCGCAGAGTGGCAAGGCAGTGCCGCTGTTGGTTTTGGTTACAACGATAATATTAACCAAGGCAATGGTTATTACAGTTGCTTAAGCAGCTTCGCGGGCATTTGTTTCTTTGCGCGCAAGATGCCTGACCCCATAGAATCAGCAATGTATAACTATGAAGCCTCGCTGCAAAAGCGCTTTAACTTAACAGGCAACCATAATGTGCAAGTGCGCCCAATGAGCTATGGCAGCTATTATTCACGCAGCAACCCCACAAGTACGGCCAGCATTCAAGATTACAGCACGAATTTAGCTATCTTTCAGGCTGGTTATCAGTACCTTAATGCACGCGATAATCTGTCATTGCTGCCGTATGTTGAACACTACTACCGTAATCGCCATAGTGAGTATGTGGCGCATGGTGTGTTAATGGAGTGGCGGCGATCGTTAACGCGTAAATGGCAAATAGGCAGCAGTCTTGACGTTAAGCGTTACGAGTACACAACAAAAGGGCAATTGCTTGGTGCCGACTATAAGCAATATAAGTGGAATCTGACCAGCAGTTATATGTTGCAGGCCAACACCAGTGTCTATGCTGGGCTGACCTTAGGCCGCAATAAATACGAAGTGGATCAAGCCAGTAGTAAAGACTGGTCTGTGCGCGGAGGCGTCTACCATGCCTTTAATGGGCGCGCCGGTGCTTTTGTGAATGCAGTGGGGATTTACCGCGAGACCCGCAACGATGCCTATGATGGCTTCTTAGGCGCGCGCCGCCATGATAAACAGCAAGTGTATATTCTCAGCGCTGGCGCTCATGCCTGGAAAATCGCTGGGGTGACGCCTGAACTACGCGTACGGCATAGCATTAATCACAGTAATTTAGATTGGGCGTTTGCGTTTAAACAAACGGAGCTTGGGGTTTTGTTTAGGCACAGTTTTTAGGGCTAACAGAACATGTTCATCGGCTCTTGCATGACCGTTAACGTAGGCTTAACGGGTCTTAGGTTGCTTGATCTATGAGATATAATACTTTCTGATAAGCCTCTACTAAAGTAGGTCTGCTTTCAGTGTTTGCGTGCTTTTGTTCGAAGCTAGAGTGGTTATTATCGAGAGGACACCTTGCCTGCGGTTGGCGTAGGCATTGAAGATAATGAGGCTAAGCTTATGATTTATGCACAACCTGGTACTCAAGACTCTTTATTTACGATTAAGCCACGTTACGGTAACTATATTGGTGGTCAGTTCGTACCTCCCGTGAGTGGTGAATACTTTAAAAACACTACGCCGGTGACGGGTGCTGATTGCGGTGAATTTCCACGCTCCAATGCAGATGATATTAATTTGGCGCTTGATGCTGCGCATGCTGCTGCTGAGGCGTGGGGTAAAACGCCGGTGCAAGAGCGCGCCTTAATATTGTTGAAAATTGCTGATTGCATTGAACAAAATATTGAATTGTTAGCAGTGGCGGAAACCTGGGATAACGGTAAGGCCGTTCGTGAAACTTTAAATGCTGATGTGCCTTTGGCTGCAGATCATTTTCGTTATTTTGCCGGCTGTATACGTGCGCAAGAAGGGAGCGCCGCCGAAATCGATGAGCACACCGCGGCTTATCATTTTCATGAACCGTTGGGTGTTGTTGGGCAGATTATTCCGTGGAACTTCCCGCTATTGATGGCGACTTGGAAACTTGCTCCAGCGTTAGCCGCAGGTAATTGCGTTGTGCTTAAACCTGCAGAGCAGACGCCATTGTCCATCACTGTTCTGATGGAACTGATCGGTGATTTATTACCGCCCGGTGTGCTCAATGTGGTGCAAGGCTTTGGTCGTGAAGCAGGTGAAGCGTTAGCTACCAGTACGCGTATTGCGAAGATTGCCTTTACGGGTTCAACGCCTGTTGGCTCGCGCATTATGCATGCAGCGGCTGAAAATATTATTCCGAGCACCGTTGAGCTGGGTGGCAAATCACCCAATATTTTCTTTGCAGACATTATGGATGCCGAGCCGAGCTTTATAGAAAAAGCCGCAGAAGGCTTGGTGCTGGCTTTCTTTAACCAAGGCGAGGTCTGTACTTGCCCATCGCGTGCACTGATTCAAGAGTCTATTTATGAACCCTTTATGGCTGAAGTCATGAAGAAGATTAAACAGATTCGCCGTGGCAACCCGTTGGACACAGAAACCATGGTGGGTGCGCAGGCCTCATCACAGCAGTTTGAGAAAATCATGTCTTATATGGACATTGCGGCAGCCGAAGGTGCTGAAGTGTTGACGGGCGGTAAAGCTGAAACATTGGACGGGGCGTTTGCTCAAGGTTATTACATTCAACCAACACTGCTTAAAGGTCACAACAAAATGCGCGTGTTCCAAGAAGAAATTTTTGGTCCAGTGGTGGCTGTAACGACCTTTAAAGACGAAGCGGAAGCGCTAGACATTGCTAACGACACTGAGTACGGCTTGGGTGCTGGCGTGTGGACGCGTGATATCAATCGTGCCTATCGCATGGGACGGGCCATTAAAGCCGGTCGAGTATGGACCAACTGTTACCACCTGTATCCCGCGCACGCCGCGTTTGGCGGTTATAAAAAATCAGGCGTGGGGCGTGAAACACACAAAATGATTCTTAACCATTATCAACAAACTAAAAACTTGCTGATTAGTTACGATATCAACCCTTTAGGTTTCTTCTAAACAAGCACATTAATGTTATACCACTCTTGCTAATTACTTAAGCAGGAGTGGTTTTAATGGTTTTAAATTTTTAATAATCCGTTCCATTTTTGAATGTATGCTTTGCTGAATAATGTTGTTTTCTGGTTTTGTTTTGTGCGGTAATTCTCTTTTTTATATTTAGATTTGACATGAAAAATATAATGTCTATTTTGAAGTTCGTAACAAATTGTTCAGTAAATTAAATATAACAGCACAAGGACGGTGTTTTATGCGTAAATTTATTATCCATTCTTTAATGGCGGCTGTGTTCGGTACAATGAGCACCCTCACTGTAGCGGCTGAGCCTCAGTCAGCCTCTGCAACACAGATTGTTGCAAGTATTGAGCAGCTTACGGTTGATATAAACAGCGCTGACTCAGAAACGCTCGCGCGTGAACTTAATGGCATTGGTGTGGCAAAGGCACGTGCGATTGTTCAGTATCGAGAAGCTAATGGTGCGTTTGCCTCAGTTGATGAACTTCTAGAAGTTAAAGGAATCGGCATGGCAATTCTTGAAAAGAATAGAAGTAGATTGGCTGTTAAATAGATTTAAACTTTATTTATCCAGGATGATAAATAACCAGGATTAATCATTTATTAATTAAAATTCATCAGGATGATGGTAAAAGGATTTGTTTAATTAATATACGGTGTTAGATATTGAAGTTGGCGTTTGCATGTGAATATAGAGTTACATGCATGGGTAAATAAAGATGGGATAACATCATGGCTCAGTGGTGTTATCCCATCGTTTGTTTAATACGCATACAGCCGCATGACTTGGGGTAGATTCCAGCTGAGCAAAACAGCGCAGGTCACTAGAAGAATCGGTAGAATAATTTGCCAAGATTGCTTGGTTAATGCAGGGATGGGGCGTTGATGTTGCGTAACAGCCAAGCTCGCAGCGCAGATCAAACTCGCCAGTAATGCTCCCGCTATAGTATCTGTTGGCCAATGTGCGGTTAAGTACACTCTAGACAGAGCAATACAGGTCGCGGGTATAAAGGCGAGTAACAACCAAAAAACTCGCCAACGCTGCGGTTGTTGACGGCTGGCGAGGACGCCTAATACTAGAAAAAATGCAAACCCAGAGGCGCTATGCCCGCTTGGAAAACTAAAGCTTTGTAAGGGTTCAAGCAGTACTGATGGGCGTGCTCTTTCAAAAAGGTGCTTGAGCAAATAATTGCTAACAGCCGTTATGAGTAAAGTACTTGCAGCAAAAAATAGAGATTGGAATTGCCTCAGAAACAGTAGCAGCGTGCAGAGTATAAAACTCACAATAACTTGCGTTGAAGTATCACCTAAGCGGGTGATCACAACCATGCTTTGGTCAAGCCACGGCGTACGAATCAGTTGGCTAAGGTCATGTAAATACAAGTCAAAGACCGCTAGAGAAGGCCAGTTCAGTATTAGGATAGTTAGCAGCAAACCCGATAAACAAGCGTTGATTAAACTGGCTGTGCGCCAACCACGTAAACAGCTGATAACGCTGAGTAGCCCGCAGCCCGCGAGACCACTGGCGATCCAAAGCGCTTGCGGCCAGAAGTCTGTGGGTGGGTTCAGCGCATGAGCAGCGCCGACCAGCCAACCAGGAATAATATAGGCTACGGCCCATCCGGCCGCTGCAAATATGCTGACCACAATAAAACGTACCACTGGCATCGACAACATACCGGCTACCAGTGGTAATACTGGGCGCAGAGGCCCGATAAAACGCCCGACTAATAAGCTTAGGGTGCCATAGCGATGGAAGTGTAGCTGCGCGTTGATGAGCCACTGCGGATGGTGACGTAGAACGGGTAACTGTGGCACTTTATGCTGCAAGCGACGGCCGAGAGCATACGATAAAATATCGCCACTCAAACCGCCGAGCCAAGCCAGCAGAAGGGCGCTGGATAGATCAAGAGCACCGCTGCCAGACATTGCCGCAAGGGCAAATAATAGAACCACTCCAGGTAAAACAATACCGACTAAAGCAAGGCACTCCAAAAGGGCTACAACAAAAATGGCTCCGCCAAGCCAATAAGGACTGCTGGCCGACCAATGTAAAATCGTTGTTAAAATGTCATTCATTAAACGTCGCTTAAATTTTGAAAATCAACCGGCACGCAGAGGTTAAGAGCACAGTTTAGAGCGCCATGTTAGAGTGCTTCTCCCTCCAAGGCACAAATTTTTTATGTTAATACCTTTTGAACAGATTGAAGTGGATACCTTAACGCGTTTAATCGAAGACTTTGTCACCCGAGACGGTACTGATAATGGCGATGAAACGCCGTTGCAGACTCGGATAGAGCGTGTGCGTCATGCTCTTGATAACAAGCAAGCGGTCATTGTTTTTGATGTTGAAAGCCAGCAATGTCAGCTTTGCTTAAGACGCGATGTACCTAAAGAGTGGTTGGCTGATTTGGATCTGTTGAGTGCGCATTAGGTGACTGATGAACGGTTTTTGCTGCATATATAAGCGTTGTTTTGAACTTGTATAGGGTATGCCCAGTCTTAATACAGGACGATTATCTACTGATTAACGGAGATCACCTGATGAATAAGAAATATCTTACTGCTTTATTTGCTGCTGCCGCTTTTGCAACCTTAGCGGGTTGTGCTTCGCCGACAGTCATCACTTTAAAAGACGGCACACAGCTGCAGACGTCTGATAAGCCAAAGTATGATGAGGACAGTGGTTTTTACGAGTTTGAACAGATTGATGGTAAGCCAATTCGCATCAATAAAGACGATGTTCATACCATTAAAAAAATGTAAAACAAAACACAGGTATGCTGCGTTAAGCAATGTGACATACCTGTGCTGATTTAATATTGCGCCGTTTTGTTTATCCTACCTGTGACGCATGCTGCGTGAGCAAATGCTTGATCTTAAATGCGCAGCGGTTCTTCTCTGCTCGATAGGCAGCTACCAGCAAAACTACTTGGCCTTCACTGCTTGAATCCAAGCAGGATCTAATGCCTGTTGATCAATATCAATGCCCAGTGCTTGCATACGCTGCTGATGCTCATCGACCTCATGAATCATCTGGCTGATCTCGCTGGTGTTGCCGTCTAGATGGTGCATTTGGATCAAGCCCAAATGGTAAAAGCGCAAGAGCTTCATTGCGCTCTGGTTTTGTGCGGTAACTCCATCAGTGACATTGTGCATGACATTGGTGACGCGCATTAAGCTGCGTTTGAGTTGCCAGCCATAAACATTGGCCGCCATCCACGGTTGCTTGCTAAACACCAGCCGCACGAGTGCCGCAGTGATAACCACTCCTACCGCGACACCGGCCATATTTAAGCGAAAATTATCGCCCCCAGCTTCACCGAAAAATATGACTAGCAGACTGGATATCAACATGGCTAACGCTACAAACACCGCAATAATAATCCAAGTGGCTTTGCGTGTTTGTTGGCGATAGTCCTCAGGCTTGATCTGCGCCAACTTGAATAGGCTCGAGTTGTTTTTAGTCGCAGTGATAGGCGCGGGTGCTTGATTGCTCATAAAAGGATAGGGCTCAGAGGGTAAACGTTGCATCATCATACAGTAGCGCACCGTACCATCCTTGTATGGGATCATCTTTTTTGCAGGAGAAAACTCATTCTCGATACGATTCTAAAAAACCTGTGCTTGAACGGAGCATCGAGCAAGGCTTCTATCGATTGGCTGGTATCGGCAATAAATTCTCTCCTACAAAAAGGCAGCCAAATTGTGGCTAATAATTTAAAAAAGCAGCCTTAACTGTGGTTAATAACTTAAAAAGGTCGCCCTAACTGTAGGAGGGAATTTATTCCCGATGCCGTCGACTACGCATTTAAGACATACAAGGTCACATAAGCCAAAACGGCATAGCGCGCTGTTTTAGCGATGCTCACCAGTAAGGTGAAACGCCAAAAAGGTTCGCGTAAAACACCCGCAACCAGGGTCAATGGATCTCCGACAATCGGCAGCCAGCTCAATAACAAACTCCAACGCCCATAATGTTGATACCATTGCTGCGCACGTTCGAGCTGTACGGGCGATACGGGAAACCAACGGCGTGCTTGCCAGCGTTGCAGTTGCGTACCCAGCCACCAATTGATTTGCGAACCGACTGTATTGCCTAAAGCAGCGACTAACACTAATGAGTACACCGCGCTGGGTTCAAATGTGAGCAGCGCAACCAATGCAGCTTCCGATTGCATTGGCAATAAGGTTGCCGCAATACAGGCTGAAAAGGCCAAGCTTAGGTAACTGAGCCCGCTCAGCATAGGTCGATATCCAACGCTGGGCCGGTTAAAAACAAACCCTTAAGAAGGCTCATTGGCTGAACAGCTCCAGTTGTACGGCATCTTGTTGTTGGTCATGCAAGCGCACGCCAACCCCCAGCAGTCGCACCGGCTTGTTACCGCGCATAAAGGCAGCGGACAAGAGTAAGCGGTAACTGTCCAGCTCAAGCGGTGCACCTGCTTGCTCAATGGTGGTTTGAGTAAAGTCGTGAAATTTCACTTTCACAAAGGGCTTTTCTGGACGGTAACTTTCATCCAAGCGCTGCTGGCGGCGGGTTAAATCGTCTAGCAGGCTTGGCAGTTGCTCTAGGCATGCGGCTAAGTTTGGCAGGTCCTTATCGAAAGTGTGTTCGACACTGACGCTTTGCCTGCGACTGAAAGGCTGCACGGGGCGTTGATCAATTCCGCGTGCTAGTGACCACAAGCGCTCACCAAAACTACCAAAGGCTTTAGTTAGAGCCAATGCGCTTTGCTCACGCAGTTGTGCGCAGTCATTAATCCCCATGCCTGTCATTTTTGCTGCTGTGACCTTGCCGACACCGTGGAGCTTTTTCACCGGTAACCCCAAGACGAAGTCATCCACCTGATCCGGCGTGATCACAAATAGCCCGTCAGGTTTACGCCAGTCGGAGGCGATTTTGGCTAAGAATTTATTCGGTGCAACCCCAGCCGATACGACCAAGCGTAATTCTTGCCAAATACGGCTACGGATCTGTTTGGCGATTAAGGTGGCGCTGCCTGAGCATAAGGTGCAGTCAGTCACATCTAAAAACGCTTCATCTAAAGATAACGGCTCGATGCAGTCGGTGTAGTCGTGCAAAATGCTGTGGATCTGCCGCGATGCTTCTTTATAGGCGTCCATGCGCGGTTTAATAATCACCAAGTCAGGGCAAAGCTTGAGCGCGCGCGCAGACGGCATCGCCGAATGCACACCCCAAGAACGTGCTTCATAGTTACAAGTCGCAATCACACCGCGTCGATCTGCTGAACCACCCACGGCCACAGCACGGCCTTGTAGGCGTGGATCATCACGCATTTCAATGGCCGCATAAAAACAATCGGCATCAATGTGAATTATTTTCCGCAAACTCAAAACCTCTGTAACCCCTATGCAGCGTACCTATAGAGTCGCTAGCTTAGCACTAGAGGGCTCTAAGTCGGGCGTTATACTGAATTTAAATACAGTAATCGTTTGACAAGGTTCAAAAAGTGGCTATAATTTGCGCCGCGGGATGGAGCAGTCTGGTAGCTCGTCGGGCTCATAACCCGAAGGTCGTAGGTTCAAATCCTGCTCCCGCAACCAGATTCATCAATAAAGCCTCAAGCATTCATTGTTTGGGGCTTTTTTGTATCTGACGTTTCTATAATCCTTGTCCTATCAGTCTTGTTACTTGCTTTTGCGTCTGTCATATAAAAATGTTTTGCTGATGCGGCGGGTTATGGCTCGACTACAGGTTGAGGCATTGCGCCTCTCTATCACGGAAAAACAACATGACGGATAAAGTTACTGCAAACAACCTCGCTGCCTATTGCTGGTCGATCGCGGATTTATTGCGCGGCGACTTCAAACAAAGCCAATATGGCCGCATTATTTTGCCTTTTACCTTATTGCGTCGTTTAGAAGGCGTGCTGGAGGACAGCAAAACGCAAGTGCTGGCTAAATATGCAGAGATTCAGTCGATGAATCTGCCAGAAGAAGCTCAAGAAAAGCTGCTGCTGCGTGCCACCCAGCTCAATGGCCAAAGCTTAAGTTTTTATAATGTCTCAAAGATGGATTTGTCCAAGCTGGGGCAGGACGATATTAAGTCCAACTTGGAAAGCTATATTCAAGGCTTTTCAAAAGATGCGCGCGAGATTTTTGAGTACTTTAACTTTGCCGAGTTTTTAGGCCAGCTCAACGACGCTGACTTACTGTTTAAAGTCGTGCAGCGCGTGCGCCAAACTGATCTGAACCCCAAAGCCGTGTCTAACCATGACATGGGCTTGGTGTTTGAAGAGCTGATCCGCCGCTTTGCTGAAGGCTCCAATGAAACCGCTGGGGAGCACTTTACTCCGCGCGATATCGTCCGTCTCACCACCGCTTTGGTGTTTATGGACGACGACGATGCCTTAACCAAGCCTGGCATTATCCGCACTATTTATGACCCAACCGCAGGTACTGGCGGCTTTTTATCTTCTGGCATGGAATATGTACACGAGTTAAACCCGCAAGCGGTGATGCGTGCTTTTGGTCAAGAGCTGAATCCGGAAAGCTACGCCATTTGTAAAGCCGATATGCTGATCAAAGGCCAAGACGTGTCCAACATTAAGCTGGGCAACACTCTATCTAACGATCAGCTCTATGCGGATAAATTCGACTACATGCTGTCCAATCCGCCGTTTGGTGTGGATTGGAAAAAGATTGAATCCAGCATTAAAGACGAGCACACCCTTAAAGGTTTTGACGGCCGTTTTGGCCCGGGCCTGCCGCGTGTCTCTGATGGTTCGTTATTGTTCTTGATGCACCTGATCGACAAGCTGCGAGATAGTCAGGAAGGTGGAGGACGTATCGGGATTATCCTCAACGGCTCGCCACTCTTTACCGGCGGTGCGGGCTCAGGTGAATCCGAGATTCGTCGTTATTTATTAGAGGCCGACTTGGTGGAAGCCATTATTGGTCTGCCCACCGATATGTTCTACAACACCGGCATCGCCACCTATGTATGGGTGCTGTCCAATAAAAAGCGCGACGGGCGCAAAGGTAAAGTGCAGCTGATCAATGGCGTCAATCTGTACAGCAAAATGCGCAAATCCCTCGGTAGCAAACGTAATGAAATGAGCGAGCAAGACATCGCCACCATTATTCGCTGCTTTGGTGCCTTTGAAGAAGTCATAAGTATCGACCTCGACAAGCCCGCCGATGTGAAAAGCAATCGTGGTCGCCAGTCCGCTAACCCTAAAGCTGAAACCGCCAAAACCTTTGCCAGTAAAATCTTTAATAACTACGAGTTTGGTTACCGCCGCATCAGCATTGAGCGACCATTGCGCGAAAGCTATCAGTTCAGTGATGCGCGCATTGCCGAGCTGCGCTTTGACGATAAACAGCTGAATGCACCGATGAAATGGGTGTATGAAACTTACGGGCAGAACTGGAGCGACAGCGAAGATTGCGAAAACTATGGCGTGTTTAACGACGATCAAACCGTTGAGATTCGCGTGCATTGCAAAGCCAATTTTAGCGAGCTCAAAGAATCGAAAATTAAAGACTTACTCGATTGCACCACTTGGCTTGAGCAAAAACAGATCATGCGCAAAGCCCAGCAACTGCAAGCGGTAATTGGCAGTGAACAGCACGATGATATGAATTGCTACGATGCTGCGGTAAAAGCTGCAATCAAAGCGCAAGACCTGAAAATCGACACGAAAGAACTCAAGCAAATCACCGCCGCCGTTAGCTGGAAAAACCCAGCTGCCGAAAAAGTGATTAAGAAAGTCCATAAAGCAAAAGCCAACCCACTGTATGGCTTATTTGATGTCAACGGCAAAACCATTGAATACCAAACCGACAGCGACCTGCGCGATAACGAAAACGTCGCGCTTGACCCCAGCCAAAGTGTTGATGCTTTAAACGAAGCCTACTTTATAAAAGAAGTGCAGCCGCATGTGCCGGATGCATGGATCGATGCCAGCAGGAAAGATGCTAAGGACGAGCAGATTGGCATTGTCGGTTACGAGATTCCCTTTAACCGCCACTTTTACGAATACCAACCGCCACGGGATTTGGTGGAGATAGATAAAGATTTGGATGTCGTATCTGCTCAAATAATGCAACTCTTACAAGAGGTGCATTCATGAGCTATGCAAGATATGAAAGCTACTCAGATAGTGGGCTTCAATGGCTTGGTAAAATCCCATCACACTGGGAAGTTGTTCAAAGTCGTCGCCTATTTGAGCAAAGAAAAGAGCGAGCGCGTGATGGTGATGAGCAGCTAACCGCTTCTCAAAAGTATGGAATTATCTCTCAGAAAAAATTTATGGAGCTGGAAAATCAAAGAGTAGTTCAGGTTTTAACAGGTTCTGAGTTGTTAAAGCATATCGAACCTAACGACTTTGTAATAAGCATGCGTAGCTTTCAAGGTGGGCTTGAATGGTCCAGGCAGTCTGGGTGTGTCAGCTCGGCATATATTGGCCTTATACCTATAAAACATGTAGTTCCCGAATTCTATAATTACTTGTTTAAGTGTGGGCCTTATATTCAGGCACTTCAAAGTACATCAAATCTAGTGCGTGATGGACAGGCATTGCGCTTCGAGAATTTTTCTCAGGTTTGGTTGCCGATAATTCCTGATGACGAACAACAAAAAATCGCCAACTTCCTCGACCACGAAACCGCCAAAATCGACACCCTGATCGACAAGCAACAACAGCTTATCCGGCTGCTAAAAGAAAAGCGCCAAGCCGTTATTAGCCATGCCGTCACCAAAGGTCTCAACCCTAACGCCCCTATGCGTGATTCAGGTGTTGAGTGGTTAGGTGAAGTGCCGGAGCATTGGGATATTACATATATAAAGCATTTATCGGTTGTTAAAAGAGGTGCAAGCCCTCGACCAATTGATGATCCTAGATACTTTGACGAGAGTGGCGATTATGCTTGGGTGCGTATTGCGGATGTTTCGCGAGCCGGAATGTATCTCACTGCCACAACACAAAGGTTATCAAACCTAGGCTCTTCATTAAGTGTTAAGTTGGAGGCAGATGAACTGTTTGTAAGCATAGCAGGGACTGTGGGTAAGCCATGTATTACAGTTTCTAGAGCATGTATTCATGACGGATTTGTATACTTCCCAGAATTAAAAATAAATAATAAATATTTATACTACATCTTTGAGGCAGGGGAAGCTTACTTAGGACTAGGTAAAATGGGTACTCAACTAAACTTAAATACCGAGACTGTTGGCGGCATAAAGATAGGTCTACCTCCATCAAGTGAGATCGAGAATATAGTTTTTTTTATTGAGAAGTCTAACGAAAAATATGATTTTCTTATTAATAAAGCAGATGAGTTTATTAAGTTAATGCAAGAACGCCGCACCGCGCTAATTTCCGCAGCCGTAACCGGTAAAATCGACGTGCGTGACTGGCAAGTTCCTGCGCTAATGCAAAACAAGGAAGCCGTATGAGCCGTAATGATGCGATTAGCTTATCTAATCAAATCAATTTATGATTAGATTAAGCCAGGTAATCGCATCACGGAATACATTATGTGGATTTGGCAGCACGAGCAATGGCCCAATTTTACTTGGGATAATCGCGTCATCGAGCCCTTGTTAAGGCAGACACGTTTTAACCAAGGTGTGCTGCTGGGTAAAGCAACCAGCCAATCGGCTGATCAAAAACACAGTATGTTGGACACCTTGCTGGCGAACCTTGTGCATTCAAGCGCGATTGAGGGCGAGCAGCTTAACGTTTTTTCTGTGCGTTCATCGCTGGCGAATCAACTGGGGCTTAGCGAAGCACAACCTTTTCCCACCACCCAGCAAACCGATGGCCTAGCCGAAATCATACTGGATGCGGTAGAGAATCTAGCTGCGCCGCTGACCTTAGAGCGACTCTTACACTGGCATAGCCGCCTGTTTGTTGAGGGCAACACCTTATTGAGCTCAGTGGTTGGCGGCCAACCCAGGGGGGATGCACCGATGCAAGTGGTATCAGGGCGGATAGATAACCCTAAAGTGCATTTTACCGCCCCAAGCCGTGCGGTATTAGACAGCGAACTCAGCTGCTTTATCGACTGGTTTAACGCATCGCAAACCGATACCAGCCTCGACCCATTATTAAGAGCCGCCATTGCACACTTTTGGTTTGTGACTTTGCATCCTTTAGAAGATGGTAATGGACGTATCACGCGCTTATTAACCGACTTAGCATTAGCCCAGGCTGAGCAGCAATCGGTACGCTTTTACGCGATGTCGGTGGGCATTTTAGCCAAACGTGCTAGCTACTATAAAATCCTAGAGCAAAGCCAAAAAGGTGCGCTGGATATTACCCCTTGGCTGGTTTGGTTTTTAGAAACCCTAAACGATACCTTTGCCGGGGTTATAACTGAGCTTGAACAAACGCTCTTTAAAGCCAGGTTTTGGCGTCAAATCGACCAAACACAATTACTCAAAGAGCAAGTGGAAGTCCTGAATACAATGCTGGATGGGGACTTTCCAGATGGCATTAACACCACGCAATATCATCGAGTCGCTAAAGTCAGTAAGCCCACAGCGACGCGTCACCTCAGCGCCTTGGTGGATTTAGGCTGCTTAGTCAAATCAGCAGCGGGCGGGCGTAGCACACGTTATTTGCTACCGCACAAAACCATAGTGTGATGACAAAAATAAAGAATTTTTAACAAGTTAGTTTTGATGGATACGCTTAACTGTGTATGCGGTCGAGAATCTGTATCTTTAGCTTAATCTAGTACACTTGTCAGCACACTACTTACGCTGTTATCTTGTCCGAAATAACACGCCTTTTTCCGGACAAGTATTTATTATGATTAAGCCTGAAAGCATTGAAAATACTGTGCTTTATCGTATTTACGGTAATGGTAGGGGTTGGGCTTTTTCTAGAAAAGATTTTGCCACCCTTGGCGAGCCTGGCAGCATTGATCGAGCCTTAAGCCGTTTAGCTGAAAAAGGAGTTATTCGCCGCGTAATGCGCGGGCTTTACGATTATCCCGCCTATAGCAAATTGCTTAAAAAAGAACTCAGCCCCGACATCGATCAAGTTGCACATGCGCTGGCGCGTAAATTCGGCTGGCAGATTCAAGTCTCAGGTAATGCTGCCCTCAATATGCTGGGTTTATCCACGCAAGTGCCTACTCAGTATCTGTATTTAAGCGATGGTCCGAGTAAAAGCTATCAGGTGGGTCAGCGAACAGTCGAGTTCAAAAAAACAAGTTTTACTCAACTGGGCTTAAAGTATCAGCAAAGTGAAATATTGGTGCAGGCCATTCAGGCTTTAGGTGAGCAACCCTTAACCGCTGAACAACAGCACAAAATCCGTGATTATTTAGCTGCCACTAGCGGTATCAAGGATGTGGTTGAAAGCGGTGAGTTATCAGAGTTGCTGGTAAAACGGATTTTAAAAGACACCCAATATGTGACGGGCTGGATCGTTCAACGTATGCGGCAGATAGTGTTAAGCAAGGAGTCAGCGCTGTGATTTTAAATAATCAAGAACCAGAGAAAGGTCAGATTTTACTTTATCAAACGGAGGATCAGGGCTTACGCCTAGAGTGCCGATTTGTTGGTGATACCCTGTGGCTTTCTCAGACTGAGATTTGCACCTTATACGGTAAGGCTAAGGCTACCATTAGTGAGCATATATCTAATGTATTTAAAGAAGGTGAGTGCGATGAAGATTCAGTTGTTCGGTTTTACCGAACAACTGCTGCTGACGGAAAGCCCTACAATGTAATGTATTACAGTTTGCCACTGATATTAGCGGTGGGTTATAGAGTGCGCTCTAAGCAAGGCGTACAGTTTCGACAATGGGCTACCGCCACGCTGCAAGAGTATTTAAGAAAAGGCTTCGTTATGGACGATGAACGCCTAAAAAACCCTGACAACAGTGTCTATTTTGAACAGTTGCTGGCGCGTATCCGTGATATTCGCTCTTCTGAAAAAGTCTTTTGGCGCAAAATTTGTGACATTTATGCCACCAGCATTGACTACGATGGCAAAGCAGAAACCAGTCAACGCTTCTTTGCGCAGGTGCAAAATAAAATGCACTGGGCAACCCATGGTCATACTGCTGCGGAGTTGATTCATTTGCGTGCCGACGGGCAAAAGCCAAATGCAGGTTTAACTCATTTTGCGGGTGGTGAGCCACGCCAGGCTGATATGGAAGTCGCTAAAAACTACTTATCTGAAAAAGAGTTATCGCAACTTAATCGCTTAGTGACATCCTATTTGGAGTTTGCCGAGCTACAAGCTGAACGTGGCCGTTTAATGAAAATGGCTGACTGGAGTGCTAAGCTCGATGATTTTTTACGCCTGAGTGATTATGAGTTACTGAATCATACAGGTCGTATTTCAGCGTTACAGGCTAAGCAGAAAGCGGCCTTGGAGTTTGATGCGTTTCAGCGAGTAATTGATGCAACTCCGAGCCAAGTCGATAGAGATTTAGAGCAAGCAATTAAGCGTTTACCTAAAAAGTAATTTGAGACTGGATGATCGATAGATCAATAAAAGGAATTCGGGGATGAGCAAAGCAAGCGAACTGACCTTTCAGAGCGATATGATTCGTCAAATGCTCGCCAACGGTTGGCAGCTCGGTACGCCGGCAGGCTACAACCGCGAGTTGGCCTTGTATGAAGAGGATGTCTTGGGTTTTGTTAAAGACACTCAGGACGAGCAATGGCAGAAGTTTTGTAAGCTGTACCCCAACAATCCTGAAGCTAAGTTTTTAGAGCGCGTCGCCTCGCAGCTCAATAAAGCCGACCCCAATGCCGCCAACAAAGAGTTGCGCACCTTTGGCACCTTGGGTGTATTACGCAACGAACTGCGCGACCGTGGTACGCGTTTTAGCCTGTGCCAATTTAAGCCTGAACATGATCTTAATCCCGATACTTTGGCGCGTTACAGCCAAAACCGTCTGCGCATTGTCCCAGAGCTTGTGTATTCACCGTGGGCCAGCGATGCCCATGCGCTGGAGACCGGCAGTAAAGCTAAGAAATGGCGCATTGATTTAGTCCTGTTTGTTAATGGCTTACCCGTGGTCACGCTGGAGCTTAAGTCTGAGTTTAAGCAAGCCGTGCAAAACGCCATTACCCAATATAAAACCACCCGTCTGGCTATCGATCCTGTGACTAAAAAGCCAGAGCCATTGCTGACTTTTAAGCGCGGTGCGTTGGTGCACTTTGCCGTGAGCCAGTATGAGGTCTATATGGCCACGCGACTGGAAGGAAATGACACCTATTTTTTGCCCTTTAACAAAGGCACAGCCGATGGCGGTGCGGGTAATGATGTGCCTGCAGATATCAACCAGTACGCCACCGATTACTTATGGAATGAGGTGCTGCTGCCAGATAATTTACTGAATATTCTTGCGCGGTTTGTCCATTTAGAAATTGAAGAAAAAGAAGACTGGGAAGGCCGTAAATACAAGAAAGAAACCCTAATCTTCCCACGTTATCACCAGTGGGATGTGGTCAGTCAGTTGGTTAATGCTGCACGCACTGAAGGCCCAGGCCATAAGTATTTGATTCAGCACAGTGCAGGCTCCGGTAAATCCAATTCGATTGCCTGGTCAGCGCACCAGTTATCGGCGCTGCATACCGCTGCAGGGCATAAGCTGTTCGACTCTATTATCGTCGTTACCGACCGCACCGTGCTGGATGATCAGTTGCAAGAAACCATCTCGCAGTTCACCTCCACCGAAGGCGTGGTTGGGCGGATTAATCGTAGCGAAGGCGATGGCTCTAAATCTGAGAAACTCGCAGCCGCGCTGGAAGGCTCGCAGCCGATTATTATCGTCACCATTCAGACCTTTCCTTATGTGCTGCGTGCTATTGAGAACAGCGTCAGCCTGAAAGAGCGTAACTATGTGGTGATCGCCGACGAAGCGCACAGCTCGCAAACCGGCAGCACCGCACGTCAGCTCAAAGAAGTGCTAAGCATTGATAGTAAAAGTGAAGATGACGAACTGAGCAGTGAGGATATTCTCGATGCCGCCGTGGCTTCACGCCGTGCTTCGCCCAATTTAAGCTACCTCGCCTTTACCGCTACGCCAAAAACTAAGACCTTGGAGCTGTTTGGCCGCTTACCTGATCCGAGTTTGCCCGCGTCAAAAACCAATAAGCCGCAGGCGTACCACGTGTACAGCATGCGTCAGGCGATTGAAGAAGGCTTTATTTTGGATGTGTTGAAAAACTACACCAACTATAAAGTGGCCTATAACTTGGCGATGAAAATTGCTGATAAAGACGAAGAAGTCGAAAGCAAAAAGGCCAAAGTTAAACTCAACCAGTGGGTGCGCCTGCACGACTACAACATCAGCCAGAAAGTACAGGTTATCGTTGAACACTTTAAAGATAACGTTATGGGCTTATTGGGCGGCCAAGCCAAGGCGATGATCGTCACCAGCTCCCGTAAAGAAGCGGTGCGTTACAAGTTGTCTTTTGATAAGTATTTGGTGTCCAAGCAATACGAGCAAGGCTATCAAAACATGGCCGCGATGGTGGCGTTCTCCGGCGAAGTGGAATTCACCGAGAAAGATCCAAACTCCGTGGCATTGCTTGGCGAGACTGATTTTGGAAAGAAATGGACCGAAGCCAATATGAACCCAGGTCTCAAAGGCCGCGATATGCGCAAAGCCTTTGATAGCGATGATTACCAAGTGATGATTGTCGCCAATAAGTTTCAGACCGGTTTTGACCAACCAAAACTCTGCGCCATGTATGTGGATAAAAAACTTGGCGGAGTGGAGTGCGTGCAAACCCTGTCGCGCTTGAACCGTACCTATCCCAGCAAGGCTGAAACCGGCACCTTTGTGCTAGATTTTTTTAATGCGCCGCAAGATATTCTTGATGCCTTCCAGCCGTATTATCAAACCGCTGAATTGGCCGATGTCTCTGACCCCGATTTGATCTTTGATCTGTATGAGAAGCTACGCGCCGCTGGTATTTTCCAGTGGCATGAAGTTGAGCAGTTCTGTAATGCCTTTTTCGTTAAGAGTAAAAGCAACGCGGCCATCGGTAATATTTGCAAGCCTGCGGTTGAGCGTTGGACTCATCGTTATAAATCTGCGGTGGCGGCTTATAAGCAAGCACGGGATATGTTTGAGCGTACCAAGCGCACTAAAGATGCTGTACTCATTGCTAACGCGGAAAACAGTTTTAAAGACTGCAAGCAGGAAAAAGACGCACTAGAAATTTTTAAAAAGGATCTCGGCACCTTTGTACGTTTCTATGAGTTTATGTCGCAGATCGTGGATTATGATGACAAAAATCTGGAAAAACTCAGCCTGTACGCGCGCAATCTGCGTCCGATGCTACGTGAAGCCGAGACTGATGAGGAAAATATTGACCTGAGTAATGTGGTGCTCAGCCACTACCGTCTTTCTAAAATTCGCCAGCAAGATATTAAGCTTAAAGAAGACGCCGAAGGTTATGATTTAGAACCCGGCGATGCGCTGGGTACGGCCAAAGCCAAAGACAAACAAGCAGAGTTGCTCTCGGAAATCGTCGCCAAGCTCAACGAACTGTTTGTCACTGACGAACTGACCGAAGCGGATATGGTGAGCTACGCCTACACCGTGCGCAATAAGGTTCGCGAAAACACCCTAGTGATGCACCAGTTGGCCAACAACACCCCAGAACAAGCCATGCTCGGCGACTTCCCGAAAGCGGTGGATGATGCAATTTTAGGCAGCAGCGATGCCCATCAGAATCAGATGATGCAGCTACTGAGTGACCCAAGAAAGGCCGAGCAGTTTTCTAAGTTGATATTTGCGATGCTGAGTAGTGGCAATTGATTGAGGCTGTTGTCGAAAGCAGTAAGCTGATAGACCTCTGCTAGGGTTGTGCGGATCTTTTCTGCGATAACCTGTGCTTGCTGATAAGACTGTACGGCCTCTGTGCTTAATTCACTGAGTACGACGATATATTCATCGCCGCCGAAGCGGCAATGGTATCGGTCTCGCGCACACATTGTTTTAAGCGTCGCGCAACTTCAATCAGCAGTAAGTCACCAACAATATGACCATGAACGTCGTTAACCGGTTTGACCTTCTTTATCATGGCTTGCATGTTCTGCGTTTTGCGCAGCGTTATTCTTGCTGTCTTTGCGTTCTTCAGGCGCTTTAGCGGGCACCAGACTGATCAACGTGGAGTCTTCGTCGAGCTTGAGTTCTTGCATGGACTTCACCGGTGAGATATGGCCTTTACTATCAAGAATAAATAAGACCAGCGCTTGGTTCCGATGCCGCTCGAGGAAGTCTTGATAGCTGAATTCGTCGCTCAGCTGGGTGGTTTTTATCGTATAGCCTTGACTGGCCAAGCTGGCCAGTTTGGCATAGCTGACGCCATCAAACAGGCCGCGGGTGCGCTGGATTTTCTCAGCAGTTTGGTGACGTGCCTGCTGGTCTTGGTCGCCCTCTGCAAGGCTGTAGACACTGTCGTGATCACCAAATCCATCGAGAAAGTGATAGGTGGCCAGTGAATTCATGTGCTTGTAGGGTGAAATGATCAGAAGATTGCCAATGCCGGTCAGGTCCATTTGGTTTGCCGCATGTTCAGAAACGGGGTTGCCGAAGTAAACCTGCAAGTTTTCCATACGTGCTTGGCGTACGTTCTCCCAGTTGGTATCAGCCAGCACGACCGGCACCTCGTGTTTTTTCAGCTCTTGAGCAATCATGCGAGCGACTGGGTTCGCACCGAGAATCAGAAAGCCAAACTCTGGTGGTTCGTCTACCCCCAGTAGCTTGGCCAACGGGCGAGCGGTCAGACTTTGTATGGTCACGGTGGCAATAATCAGCATAAAAATCAGCGGTACCAGCGTTTCACCGCCAGTAAAACCGCTATTGTTCAGCTGGAAAGCGAACAATGCAGAGACGGCTGCCGCAACAATCCCACGTGGTGCAATCCAGCTTAAAAATAGCTTTTCACGCCAGCTCAGATTAGTGCCGATTGCCGACAGAAAGACGCTCAAAGGACGTGCTACCAACATCAGTATGGCTAAAACGATAGCCAGTCCCCAACCTAGGTCGGCAATGGCTGAAAACTCAATGCGTGCGGCAAGAATGATAAACAGTGCAGAAATCAACAGAACGCTCAAGGACTCCTTGAACTCTAAAATGCTCTCGACCGAGACCTGTTTCATATTGGCCATCCAGATGCCCATGATGGTCACGGTCAACAGGCCAGATTCGTGAGCGATTTCATTGGAAAGCGCGTACACGCCGAGCATAAAGGTCAGCGTGCCAGCGTTGTGCAGGTAATGTGGCATCCAGTGCTTGCGCAGCACTTGACCGTTTAGGTAACCCGCCGCCGCACCCAGTATGCTGCCGACGACAATGGTTTTCCCGAAAATATACAAGGAGTGGCCAAACACATTACCGAGACCCCAAGACACAATCCCTTCATAGACCAATACCGCCAGCAAGGCACCCAGTGGGTCAATAATAATGCCTTCCCATTGCAGGATATTGGCCAGCTTGGAGCTTGGTCGTACCGAGCGCAGTAAGGGGGCGATCACGGTAGGGCCGGTGACGACGGAGATGGCACCGAACAGCAGGGCAATTTCCCACGAGATGTTTAGGATCCAATGCGCAGCAAGGGTACCGATGGTGCCAGTGACAATCGCCCCGACTGGAATCAAATTGCGCACCATTTTGCTGTGACCGCGAATTTCTGAGAAGCGTAGCGTCAAACTGCCTTCAAATAAAATAATCGCCACTGCCAGCGAGACCATGGGAAACAGCAGATCGCCGAACACCTCTTCTGGATTCAGATAGTGTAGAACTGGGCCACAAGCGATACCCGCAGCCAAAAGAAACACAATGGCGGGCATACGCACGCGCCAAGCCAACCACTGGCAAAACAGCGACAATACACCAATAGAAGCGAGCAGCAAGACAGTGCTAACGGGCATAAATGATAGATTCCATAAGTTATTATTGTGCACGCTGGGTGGTTTTACGCAGCAGTGATGAAGCGACAAACCGTTGACGCTGCAAATGACCGAACTCGGTCGCTTGCAGCAGAATACGTCAGCTGTTGCAGTGAGTATACGGCTTCTATGCTAAAACGCCGTGGCAGAGTGCGATAAAAATCGCCCAAGCTAAGCGTAACGCTCGGGCTGGGCGAAGAGATGGTTCATGCACGCGTCAGGGCACAGTTTTTTCTCGTACAAGTGTTATCAAACCAGCATTTTTAGTACGCCCCTTCACTATAAATCAGCTCATAGCTGTGGCTATAGATTTCTACGATATTGCCAAAGGGGTCTTCCATGTAAATCATGCGATAAGGCTTCTCTCCTGGGTAGTAGTAGCGAGGCTTCTGCATACGCTTTTTACCGCCAGCCGCCACGATTCGATCGGCCAGTTCTTCAAGGTGTGGGTCCTGAACGCAGAAATGGAAGATCCCCGTCTTCCAGTACTCAAAATTATTCTCAGGATTAACTTGGTTCTTAAACTGGAAAATCTCAACACCAATGCGGTCACCCGTGGATAGGTGGGCAATTTTAAAACTGTTCCAGCCTTGGCCAAATACTTCAGTACACATTTCACCAATGGCGCTGTCATCCTCAACGATTTTGGTTGGCTGCATGATCAAATACCAGCCCATGACTTCAGTATAAAAGGTTACCGCGGCGTCTAAGTCTGGAACTGAGATGCCAATGTGTGAAAAATTGCGTGGATAAACGGTGTTCATCATCTGTGCTCCTTTAATTAATTTGGAATGAGATTACAAATACAGATTGATAACGTAAAATTATCATTCTTTATGAGTATAAGAATATTTAGTAATGATTAACGCCGTATGGTTACGCAGCTTCTGCACGCTTGTAGAGGTGGGGCACTTCACCCGCACAGCTGAGCGTCTGCACATGACCCAGTCAGGTGTGAGTCAGCATGTGCGCAAGCTTGAAGAGCAATTCGGTATGGACTTACTGGTGCGGCAGGGCAAACAGTTCTCGCTCACAGATGCAGGTCAGCGGCTCTACACGCAGGCGCGCAGTATTCTGTTGGCGTTAGCAAACCTAGAGCAGCAGATTGGTGGTGATCCGGCTTTTGAAGGGTTGGTGCGGGTGATGTCGCCTGGGAGTGTCGGACTCAAACTTTACCCGCGCTTGCTTGCTTTGCAGCAGCAACATCCTAAGTTGGTGATTGATTACCGATTTGCACCTAACGCTGATATTGAGCAAGCCATTGTGGGTTATGAGATTGATGTTGGCTTTATGGCTCGCGTTTCAGTTTTTGAAGAAGTGAGCTGCCAGCCGATTGCTAAAGAGGCGCTTCTGCTGGTGACGCCTGCTGCGCTTACTGAGCCCAGTTGGGCCGCGATTACAGCGCTTGGCTTTATCGATCATCCCGATGGTGCACATCATGCTGGAATGTTGCTTGGCGCAAACTACCCTGAGTTTCAGAACAGCAGCCTATTTGAGAAAAAAGGCTTCTCCAATCAAATCGATTTGATTCTAGAGCCGGTCAGTATGGGGTTGGGCTTTACGGTGTTACCCGCCAATGCAATTGAGAGTTTCAATAAGCCGGAGTTGCTCAAAATACACCATTTACCTCATCCTGTTGAAGAGACCCTGTATCTTGCTCTGCGGCGCGAGAACCCCTTATCCAACAGGATGAACACGGTCATCAACGAAGCCTTAAAGTGTCTTGAGCCTGAGTCGTTTTTTTATGACGAAGGTTATTCTGGTAGTGGCCGCGATGATTTTAATTGACATTAAAGACGATCGGTCATAATCTTTGCGCATGACGATGATTAAACCCAAAGCCCGTCGAGGCCGCCCACCCAAAGTTGCTCGAGCCTTCACTGATACCCGTGAAGCACTTTTGCGTTGCGGTATGCAAGTGCTGACCGAACAAGGCTTTGCTGCTACCGGTATTGATACGGTGTTAAAGCAGATCAACGTACCCAAGGGTTCGTTTTACAACTACTTCGCTAATAAAGAAGCGTTTGGGCAAGAAGTCTTGCAGTGCTATGCAATCTACTTCGCTCGTAAACTGGATCATTGGTTGCTCAACGAGTCTGTACCTGCTTTGCAACGTATCAGCGATTTTGTTGAGGATGCTAAAGCCGGCATGCTTAAACACCAGTTTCGCCGCGGCTGCTTGGTCGGCAACCTTGGTCAAGAGATCACGGTGCTGCCTGAAAGTTTTCGCAACGCGCTGGAAAATATTCTGCAAGATTGGCAAAAACGTTTGGCCGCTTGTCTGTGCGCGGCGGTTGAGCAAGGACACATTGCCAAGGATAGCGATTGCGATGTGCTGGCCGCTTACTTCTGGATCGGTTGGGAAGGTGCGGTTTTGCGCGCCAAGTTGGTGCAGGATGTCAAACCACTGGATACATTCTTAGCAGGCTTTCTAGCAGGTCTATCAAGATAATTTTTTAGGTTAATTTATAGACGATCGGTCTAAATCTGGAGGCAATATGTTTAAAGCAATTCTTGTCGATAAAAGCAACGGTACCTATCAGTCTAACTTGATTGAACTGGACGACGCCCAGCTGCCGGAGGGCGACGTCACTGTGCGCGTCGCGTTCAGTACCTTGAATTATAAAGATGGCCTCGCCATCACGGGTCGCAGCCCAGTGGTACGACACTTTCCGATGGTGCCTGGTATTGATTTAGCCGGCACAGTAGAAAGCAGTCAGCATCCTCGTTACAAAGCAGGTGACCGCGTCATACTCAACGGTTGGGGTGTTGGGGAAGGGCATTGGGGTGGTTTGGCACAGAAAGCTAGAGTGAATGGCGATTGGCTGATCCCTCTCCCCGAGGCCCTTAACGAACGTCAGGCCATGGCAATCGGTACTGCCGGTTACACGGCAATGCTGTGTCTGATCGCGCTGGAGCGTCACGGACTGACGCCCGATAGTGGTGAAGTTCTTGTCACTGGAGCCAATGGTGGCGTTGGTAGTTTTGCTATTGCCCTGTTAGCCGGCCAAGGTTACTCGGTGACTGCATCGACCGGTCGCCCAGACGAAGCGGACTATCTGCAACGTTTGGGTGCCACTACGATTATTGATCGTGCCGAATTGAGCAGCCCTGGCCGGGTACTCGGCAAAGAGCGTTGGGCGGCGGCAATTGATTCTGTCGGCAGTCACACCCTAGCGAACGTGTGTGCCGGCATACGTGAAGATGGCTTGGTTGCGGCTTGCGGGTTGGCTCAGGGGATGGATTTCCCTGCCACTGTTGCGCCTTTTATTCTGCGCGGTATCAGTCTGCTGGGCATCAACAGCGTGACGCGTCCTTACGAGGAGCGTGTTGCGGCTTGGCAGCGTTTGAGTAGCGACTTAAACTTGCAGCAGTTGGCTGAAATCACCCGAGAGGTCAGTCTGAGTGAAGCCCTTCCTATTGCCAACGACTTACTCGACGGTAAAGTTCGTGGACGAATCGTGGTTGACGTGAACCGCTGATCTGCTGCTCCAGGCCGGTGGGGAATGAACCTTCAGTTTATCTCCCGCCAGTCGATACACACTGTAGAGGCCATCCGTTTACCATACAAGGATGGCCTAACAGAAGGAGTCATAGCATGATAGCGCCACTTTCACGTCCGGCTTTGCCCGATGCGCTGAGTACAACCTCACCGACAGCCAACAAAATAACGACTCAAGATACAGTGCTTGATGACGCACAAAAAACAGCGGCCTCAAGTCCTCAAGGTCAACGTGCTCAGCTCAATACACAGATTTTACAGGCGTCTATGGACGTCTCAATCAGTGCCGGTAACAACTCAATGGCACTGCTGTATCGTACGGCGATTGACAGTATTAATGAGCAGTTGGCGCCTGAGTTTGGCCCTGACGCATTGCAGGGTGCGATGCAACAAGACAACAGTGCCGAGGCCACAGCTGAGCGCATTTTGTCTCAGTCAACTGGGTTTTTTGATGCTTATGCACGTCAATATCCCGATGCAGAACCTGAAGAGGTGCTGCGTAATTTCGTCAGCACCATTCGTGGTGGTTTTGAAAAAGGTTACAACGAAGCAGCGAATATCCTCAGCGGTTTAGGGGTGATGGGTGAAGGCAGTGCGATCGCCGCCGATATCGGTAAAACCTTTGAGTTGGTGCAAAACGGTTACGACGATTTTCTACAAACTAGATTGCAGGCGTTGCAAACAGACAAGCTGGATGAGCAGAGCGCAGACTGATTGACGCTGGTACCAGCTTAAGTGAGTGGCCTTAGATTTGCCCAAATACGCTCTGCGGCGAACTCTTAGCCTTGGTTTACGTCCTATTTTTACAGTATTAAAAATAGGTACAGCAATTGATGAAAATTTGCGCACTACTAATCCTGCTTTGCGCCACTCAATTTGCGCACGCGCGCAGCTATATTGATGGGCATGTGCACTACGTGGACTTCTTTCAAGAATCTGAAGGCATGTCGGCGTTATTAGCCGCTATGGATCAGAGTCAGATCAGCCAGGTGGCTATTATGGGCATACCTGTTGCTAAAAAATGGCAAGAGGATGAGCCGAAAAAACCACGCTACTACGCTGGTGATGATGCGGCTTTGTATTGGTACAGCGCGACTGACTTTTATTTGTTAGATGCGATACAAAAGCTAAAGCCAGAACAACAAAAACGGTTTTTCCCTTTTTTATCAGGCTTTAATGCTAACGATAAAAATGCTGCTCGGCATATTCGTCGGACCTTGCAACTTAATCCTGGATTTTGGCAGGGCATTGGTGAAGTGTTTACCCGTCATGATGATGTTACTGCATTGATCAATGGCGATACGCCACGCGCCAATAACGAAGCCATGATGAAAGTTTATCGCGTCGCTGCAGAGTTTGATTTGCCGGTTTTGTTGCACAGCAATATCACTTCAAAACGTGAGCGCAACCCTCTGTATCTTGAAGAGTTGGAAGAAGCGCTCAGCAAGAACCCTGATGTGCGTTTTATTTGGGCACATGCGGGCACCAGTATGGCGTTGCATCGCCATCAGGAAGAGTTGGATTTCTTGTTGCCGCTCGTAAAGCGTCTCTTGGCAGAACACGATAATTTATATATCGATTTGTCTTGGACTTTATTAGAACCTTATCTTGTTGACGCTAAGGGCCAGCCTGATCCTGACTGGTTAAAGGTCTTTAATAACTATCCAAAACGGTTTGTCTTGGGCAGTGATGTGGTGGGCCGTTTTGCTAACTTGGGCGAGACCATGCAAGGTTTTGAGCCAGTGTTACAAGCGCTACCTGCTGAAGTGGCGCAGGCGATTGCGCAGAATAATTTTCTTGAACTGCTGCCACAAGGCAAGCCATAAACAGGAGTTCTCTGGATTACGCGTTGTCGGTGTGCAGATTGATAAAACGGTCGCCCAATAAACCTGCCTCTAGATGGCCGACTTTCAGGTAAGTCAGCGCACCTTGCTCTAAGGTAAAAGGTGCATGGCTGCTGTCTCTGGGGTTTCTCAGCCAGCTGCCGGCAGGGTATTCGCCATATTCATCACACAACAGTCCTTCAAGGACGAGTATCTCCTCTCCGCCAGTATGAATGTGGTGATTGAATTGAGTATGAGCTGCCCAGCGTACCAGCGTTGTATTGACGCCGTGATGCTCATGCAGCGGTAGCACCGATAATCCTTCGAGCAAGCTGGGAAGCCAGCTGGATTGTTTTGTATTGAGCACCAGTTGGGTGACATCGCCTTCGGCAAACTGCCACAATTTTACCAATAGAATGCAGCCGTCTGTAGAAAATGGCTGATGTGATGTGCCAGGCGGGTTGCGCAGATAGGTGCCAGCAGGATAATCACCATGCTCGTCAGAAAAAACGCCTTCTAATACGAGTATTTCTTCACCACCGTTATGCGTGTGTGCGCTATACCCGCTGCCGGCGGCATAACGCACAATACTGGTGGCGCGAGCAACTTCATGACCGGCACGCTCCAGCATCATTCGACTGACGCCGGCTAAAGGTGAGTCGATAAACTGATAGTGCTCCGCTCGGATCACCACGCGCTGGCTGAAGTCGCTGTGTAACTGCATGCTATAAAATCTTAAATAAAGTGATTAAAGCATAGTTTATTGCCATCGAGATCTTTCACGTAAGCGCCGTAAAATACATTGGCAATACGTTCGCCCGGCGCACCTTGACAGCTTGCGCCCAGCGCAATAGCTTTGTTGTAAAGGGTGTCGACGCCTTCTTTGCTGCCTGGGGCAATCGCTAGCATCGTACCGTTACCCGGTTGTGCAGGCTCTTTATTGAAAGGAATGCAGACAGCCAACATCGGCGCCGCCATGCTCTTACCAATAAAGCTAATGCGGTCCATATCAATCAAAATTTTAGCGCCCTGATCGGCCAGTAATGTGCTGTAAAACGTTTTGGCTGCGGCTAAATCACTGACACCTAAGGTTACATAACTGATCATTTTAAGTTCCTACTGAAATGGATAAATACAACATGGGGGACTTTACGTTAATCACCTCATTTTGACGCGTTTTATTCTTGCTGGTCTTTTTATTATTGCGTTGTATTCGATGCAATATATTGATATTTAATGGGTTTTATTTTTTTCAAGGGGTTTCTCAATAGGGATAAGTATTTCATTGCGTCTTAAAAACCACAGCTGAAAGGGTGGGTCATAACGTGCCCAAAGAGCGTCGCCAATCACCTTAAAGCCTTTATCTTTGATCCAGGCATCCAGGCTGCTTTTATGATGCGTATAGTTTTTCTCACTCCAGCCACCTGAGTAGCGCAGCGCAGCCATCTGTCGGGCGGGCACCTCGCGCAGCACGATGGATGGGTCTTTGGGCTTAGGCAGGGTTTCCAGTGTAGAGGATGCAGGCATCATGAAGCTGACAGCCCACTTGCCATGCAACTGTTGCTGAGCAACCGGTGAGGTCATCTTGATTTTTTCGCCGTCGGATGTTTGTGTCACCGGCGCGGTCATTTCGATGTCTTGGCGCGAGGTGTTGTTGCCGGTAATGTATTTAAACAACCGGCCAAAGGCTTCACTGCCAACGCTATCAAACTCGCCCTCGACAAGGGTTTGCGCCAAAATATGGGCTTGATAGGCGCGTACTTCGAAGTTATCTTCTTTAAGCACTACGCTGTATTGCGCTTCTTCTGTGGCCATAACATGTCCTGCTGCAAAAGCGGCTATAAGAAAAATATAGAGTGTTTGTTTTAGGTATGACATCGCTGTTGTCCTATAAGTGTCTCGCAAAGTAACGACCAAGCTACACAATAAAAATACTAAATGTCTGTTGCCTGAGGAGTTTCAATAATGATTGAGCATGATGACAATACACAACTGTTTTACCAGATGATTTGCCGTTTTTTAGAGCAAGAGGCTGATCCGCACTATGACGATTGGGAAAGTGCAGGGCAGGTACCACGTAGCTTTTGGCTTAAGTTGGGTGCGGCAGGTATGTTGGCGATTGATCTTGCTGAGGAATATGGCGGCAGCGCTGCTGATTTTTCTATTACGCAGTTAGTGTTGGAAGAAATCTCTCGTCGAGGTTTTGGGGGCTTGGCCAGCGCCTTTAATATTCATGCCAATATTGTGATTCCTTATCTTGAACATTTGGCCAGTGAAGAGCAGAAGCAGCAGTGGTTGCCGCGTATGGCCCGCGGTGAGGTGATGAGTGCCATTGCCATGACTGAGCCAGGGGCCGGCAGTGATTTGGCCAATATAAAAACCCGCGCGGTGAAAGTGGCAGAGGGCTGGCAACTCAATGGCTCGAAGATTTTCATTACCAACGGAATGATCGCCGATCTGGTGATTGTCTGCGCTAAAACCGATACGAGCGCTGGCGCAAAAGGTATGTCGCTGTTCTTAGTCGACAGCCATCTGCCTGGTTTTTCACGTGGTAAACCGATTCAGAAGATAGGCCAGCATGCCAGCGATACGGCTGAGTTGTTTTTTGAAAATATGTTGTTGCCTGCTGATGCGTTGTTGGGTGAACAAGGTTTAGGCTTTGCCTATTTGATGCAAGAGCTGCCCCGCGAACGGCTCGGTGTTGGTGCGCAAGCGCTTGGGGCAATGGAAGGCGCGCTGGCGCTGACGTTGGACTATGTCAAACAACGCACGGCGTTTGGTCAGAGTATTGCCAGCTTTCAAAATACGCGTTTTAAACTGGCGCAAGTGCGGGCGCAAATTGATATGGCGCGCGCTTACTTTAATCACTGCGTCACCCTGTATCGAGAAAAGCGTATGAGCAGTACCGATGCGGCTATTATAAAATTACAACTCACAGAAATGCAGTGCAAAACCATCGATGAGTGTTTGCAACTGTTTGGTGGTTATGGTTATACCTTGGAATACCCGATTTCGCGCTTCTATGTCGATGCGCGGGTACAAACCATCTATGCCGGCACCTCTGAGATTATGAAAGAAGTGATTGCACGTTCAATGTTGGGTAAATAAGGATTGGGAATAACAGTATGAAATTTAATTCAGTCGTCATTGTTGAAGGTGTACGCACCGCTATTGGTGGTTTTGCTGGCAGTCTGTCGGGGTTAAGCCCTGCGCAAATGGGCATTGCAACCGCTAAAGAAGTGATTAAGCGCAGTGGTGTGGATGCGAAGCAGATTGATCATGCGGTGTATGGGCATATTATTACTACGGCGGCACAGGATGTTTATTTGGCGCGACATATCGCTATCAATTCTGGCTTAGATGCAAGCTCTGCAGCATTTAACGTCAACCGCCTGTGTGGCTCAGGGCTGCAGTCAATCATTTCTGCTGCGCAAATGATTGAAGCCGGTGACAGTAAGCTGGCGCTAGCGGGTGGTGCTGAATCGATGAGTCAGGGTGCTTATATTTTGCCGAAAGTACGCTCAGGCTTACGTATGGGTGGTGGCACAGTAGAAGATTTGACGCTAGGCATTTTGAGTGATCCTTTTGGCACAGGGCATATGGGGCTTACTGCCGAAAATATTGCGGCCAAGTATGGCTTTACTCGTCAGCAGCTTGACGAATTTGCTTTAGCCAGCCATCAAAAAGCTGCCGCTGCGATCGCCTCCGGACGTTTTATAGAGCAAATCGTACCGGTGATGGTTAAAAAAGGCCGTGAAGAAGTGCTATTTGCAACCGATGAGCATGTGCGCAGTCAGGTGACGTTAGACGACCTGGCTAAGCTTAAACCCGCCTTTAAGAAAGAAGGCTTAGTGACCGCCGGTAATGCCTCGGGGATTAATGATGGCGCCGCTTCGTTGTTGCTGGCGGATGCTGAAACAGCGGCTCAGCAAGGCCTTAAAGTGCGCGGGCGTTTAGTGGCCAATGCCTTTTGTGGTGTGGACCCTAACTTTATGGGCATGGGTCCCGTGGCTGCGGTCAATAAGGCCTTACAGCAAGCCGGCTTAAGCGTGAGTGATCTGGATGTAATTGAGTCCAATGAAGCTTTTGCTGCGCAAGCCATGGCTGTGGCTCAAGAACTCAAGTTTCCTAGTGATAAGCTTAATCCCAATGGTGGTGCGGTAGCGATGGGACATCCAGTGGGTGCAACCGGCAGTATGCTGACGGTCAAAGCCTTGTATGAGCTTGAGCGTATACAGGGTCGTTATGGACTGATCACCTTGTGTATTGGTGGTGGCCAAGGCATTGCGTTAATTATCGAACGTGTGGCCTGATCATCTTTGGCTTAAATACACCTCCATACATTGACAAGGTGTGAGCTCGCCGCGTCGTTACCTACGAGCGGACCAACGCTTGTCGATAAGCCGGAGAATTAAAGGGGGCTCTGCTCAATGTGAGCGCAATATAAAGGTCATGCCTGCAGCTATTTGCGCACATGTTGAGGATACGCAGCTAAACTAACAACCTGCTAACAGATGTAAGCTTGAGTATCCATGAGAGCCCTATGATTTTTTTACCCCTGTATCGAACTGTTGCCCAACGCTTATCTGAGGGTGGTTTGCCTGAGTTTTTTGCTTCGGCTTCTGTGGCGCAGTCGGCGGCGGTTTTATTTATCCAGAACGCGCCTAAGCTGGCTGAGCAAAATGCTGCGCTGGCGTCGATGCAGCGGCAGTTCGCGCAAATGATTCGCGCGGGTAATCAAGCCAATAGCACTATACCGCTAGCCTTTCAGAACCTTGTTGCTGAGCGTTTCTCTGCAGAGCAATTTGCTGTGGGCTTATCGCAGTTGGCAAAGCTGCAGGTCAGCCTGTTAGATGATCAACAGCCCGCAGATGAGCTGCGTTATCTCGATACTGAGGGTGAGTGGTTATTTACCTTTAGCGCTGCTTACCAAGCAGAAGTGATACCGCTGCAACCCGTGTATTTTGAGGCGTATCAGGCTGAGCTATCAGTGACCGACCCGCAAAATAGAGCGTTGCGTGAGTTTTTAGCTGCACCTGATGAGTCCTTTAATGTGCAAGGCTATGCCGGCTCGGGCAAAACCCATTTAATCAGTCGTTTCACCCAGCTGTTAAACCCGCAGCGTACATTGCTGCTGGCGCAAACTGTAGGTCAGCTGCAAGCACTGCAAAAACGCGCAGGAGGACAGTTTCCAGCGCTGACTTTTGCTCAAGCGGTAGGGCAGGTACTGGACAGTAATTTACTGTCCAACAGCTGGCGCTTGAAAGATAAAACACGCATGCAGCAAACATGGCAGGTCTCGCATGCACAGATTGTGCAGTGGTTAGCGATCTCTGCTATTGGTCATTTAGCGCCTGAGCAAGTGGCCAGTGTTTGCGTGAGAACGGTCGCCAGTTTTTGTAATAGCACCGCGCAACAGATTGATTCTGTGCATCTGCCCATCGCCATTGCCAGTCAGTTGACGTTGCTTGATCATACGGTTTTATTGGAGACGATTAAACAATACTGGAACGAATTGATTCAGCCGTCAGAGCCGCATATTCGCTTGCCGATCCGTGGTTATCATCGGATCAAACTGTTGTCGCTGACGGATGAAGTATTGGATAGCCAGTACAGCCATATCATTGTGGATGAAGGGCATGATATTCCAACACCGATGTTGCAAATTTTGGATCGCAGTCCGCAGGCGGTGATTACCTTAAGCGATGAATTGCAAAATCTAAGTGGCATGGCCGCTGCGCGTAATACGGTTATCCGCCAGCGACATATTACCCAGTCGGTGCGTCTGGGTAAGCAAGTTGAGCATGTCATTAATCCACTGATTCAGGCACATCCCGGCGCGAGCAAAGAGTTGTTTGCTGGTCGTGCGGATCATTGTACAAACCTACAGCACTACAGTGGTTGGCAGATTCCCACGCAAGCCACCACGATTATTGTCGCCGATGAGTTTGATCTGTTTGCGTGGTTCCAGCGTTTAACCCATGCCGGTGTCTCGTTTAAGTTAGCCCGTGCAACCTTTAAAGATTTTATGGTGTTTGCTCAAGACTGTATCGAGCTGTATCGCCAAGGTACGCGGCCTCGGCACGGTTTGATTTTCCGTTATGCCAACTGGGCGGCACTGAGTAGCGCCATGTCGAGCAATCCATCGTTTGAGGCGATTGAGCGCATGTTAGAAAAAGGCTACTCACTGGCCGACTTTCAGACGGCAGTCGATCGGCATATGCGCAAAGGCGCTGGCAAGATTACTTTGGCGCGGGTCAGTGATACTAAAAATATGGAATTTGCTAGCGTTTATCTGTCTAAGGATTTACTGGTTAAGCCGACCGCGCAGGCTAATCAAGACAGTCGCGCGCGCTTATTTGCCCGTTTGTATACCGCCTGCACGCGCGCCCAGCATGAGCTGATTGTGCCCGATGGTTTCTCTGACTGGATTATTGATGCGGTGAAGAGTCATTGAGCGGTTCTGACTGATATGGGAGAGACATGATGCTAGATTTACCGACCGTAACGAGCTTTTTGGGTTGGTGCACTGTCATCAATCTAGGCTTGCTGATGTTTTCGGCTTTTATCTTGGTGGTGTTTAACCCTCAGATAAAAGCTGTACACAGCACGTTGTTCATGATTGATCCCGCGGTGTTAAACACTTTGTATTTTAACGTGTTAGGTCATTATAAGATTGCCACGCTGCTGTTGAATATCGTGCCATATGGCGCGCTGAAAATAATGGCTTAGTTGAGACAGCTGATGACTAAAATTCATACAGTATGATGTATGCAAAATATTGTTAAACTGTTTGTATACTATTTTACAGAGGGCAGTTGTTATGACCGATCAGCCACAGAGCCTTGCTGCTGCACATTTTGCACACAGCGCTGAGCGCTTTGAACACAGCCCCATTTCTAAGCAGCTGTCTGCGTTAAGCGATAAAGTTTTTCCGTTCTTAGTTCTCAATAAAAGCCAGCACTGGTTGGATTTTGGTGCGGGGACTGGTGCGCTAAGTGTACCTTTGGCGACGCATGTCGGGCAGGTGACCGCGCTGGATACTTCAGCGGCGATGTTGGCCAAGCTTACTGAGAAAAATGTAGCGAATATCATCACGCTTGAGCAGGATATTTTTTGTGGCTTGAGTGAAACCTATGACGGTGTGATCAGTAGTATGGCGCTGCACCATGTGGCAGATATACCTGGGTTATTGAGCTGTATGCATCAGTGTCTCAAGGTCGATGGGCAGTTGGCGCTGATTGATTTGTACAGTGAAGATGGAAGCTTTCATGGTGATAATAAAGCCAAAGGTGTTGTGCACCTGGGCTTTGATCCTCAGTGGTTAATTGAGCGTGCTGCAGAGGCGGGTTTTAAAAATCTAAGTTATCGTGAGATTTTTAGCGTTGAGCAAAAAAATAAACACAGTTATCCACTGTTTTTATTGTTAGGTCACGCTTAATTGTCTGTTCTCACCCCGCCACAATAAATAGTGCAAGCCGGCTTCAGTCGTGCTGTTAGCGTCCCTTAAATACAGCCGCACGGCGCTCCATAAATGAGCGCACACCTTCCGCGGCATCTTCGCTGCTCATCACGGCTGACATGGCATCAAACACCTCTGATAAAGCTGCGCTATCACCGTGCAGGCGTGCGGTTTTTGAGGAGTTGAGGGCGGCTTGTACGCCCAAGGGGGCGGCCGCAGCGACTTTCAATGCCAGTTCGCGGGCACGTTGCTGCAGGTTCTCAGGCGCACAGAGCTCAGTCAGCATGCCCCAGTCGTAGGCTTGTTGGCCGTTAAATTCATCACCGGTCAACAAATAGCGCTGTGCACGCGCCCAGCCAATCTCTTCCGGCAAACGCACGGTACCGCCGCCACAGGGGTAAATGCCGCGTTGCACTTCCAATTGCGCAAAGCGTGTGGTTGCTGTGGCTAAACGAATCTCGGTGTTGAGTAGTAATTCAAGGCCTGAGGTGTAACACAGACCTTGCGCAGCAATGATTAAGGGTTTGCTTAGGGTTTCACCGGCAATCCCATAAGGATCAATTTCACCTTGCTCTATTTCTAGGGCTTGGCCTTTAGCGAAGAGGGGTGCCCACTTATCCAGCTCGAGCCCTGCGGTAAAGTGCTTGCCGTTGGCCTGGATAATGCCCACTCGCAAGTTGCTGTCATGCTGCAAGCGATACAACGCCTGAGCCAGCAGGTGATAGCTTTCTGGATCAAGCGCATTGAGTTTTTCTGGACGGTTAAAAGTGATGGTGAGAATGTGCTCACTGGCTTCAATCAGCACTTTATTATCAATACTCATAGCAATTCCTTAGTCATTGAATGATGCACTCAACATAGCTTAGAACCAAGTGCTCTGCATATCCAAGCAGGTGCGATCAAAGCGTTGCAACAAACGCGCTTGCAGCTCCACTTCTGGCAATTCCCATCGGATAAAATACTGTGCGGCTTGCAGCTTACCGGCAACAAAGGCTTGATCCTCGGCGCTGCTTGAAGCTGCAAAGGTGTCCAGCGCTTTATCGGCCATCTCTAACCACAACCAGCCGACTACAGTTTTGCCGAGCATATCCAAATACACAGCAGAGTTGGCCAGCGCTTCATTGACGAGGCCTTGTTGCAAGGCGCCGCCAAGTTTCAGCGTGCTGGTTTGTACTTGCGTTAAATACTGCTCGAATTCGCTGACCAACTCACTCAGTTGTGGTTTATCTGCAGCAGAGGCTAGGGTGGTATGCATGCGAGCCATCAGCAATTTCAAACCTTTGCCATTGTGCTGCCAGAGTTTTCGGCCTAATAAATCAAGGGATTGAATACCATGGGTGCCTTCATGAATCGGATTTAAACGGTTATCGCGATAGCACTGCTCTACTGGGTATTCGCGGGTATAACCCGCGCCACCGAGCACTTGAATGGCCAGATCATTGGCGCTCGGGCCATAAAAAGAAGGGAATGATTTGACCATTGGCGTCAGTAGATCAAGGAGAATCCCAGAATCTTCATCGTTTCCGGCTTCTTGCTCATCGACTAAACGTGCGGCCAGTAAACATAAGGCCAGTGAGCCTTCCACGTAAGATTTTTGTGCCAATAACATACGTTTTACATCGGTGTGTTCGATGATGTTAATTGGTCTGCTGTCGGGGTTTTTCTCGGTCGCGGCACGGCCTTGTGGGCGGTTACGGGCGTAATCAAGGGACTCTAAATAACCGCGATAACCAATCATCGCAGCGCCTAGACCTACGCCAATACGTGCTTCGTTCATCATCTTGAACATATACATCAGGCCTTTCCCAGGCTCGCCAAGCAGGTAGCCGACGCAGTTGTCCTTTTCACCGAAACTCAGCACGGTTGAGGTGGTGCCGCGGTAACCCATTTTGTGCAACAAACCGGTCAGTTGCACATCATTGCGTTCGGCTAATGAACCGTCGAGGTGGGTTATAAACTTGGGCACAATAAACAGCGAGATACCTTTAACGCCTTTCTCTGCGCCTTCAATGCGCGCCAAAACCAAGTGCACGATATTCTCGGTGATATCTTGATCACCACCGGAGATGTACATCTTCTGGCCTTTAATGCGGTAGCTACCATCATTAAAGGGGATGGCTTTACTGCTGAGGTCGCCTAAGGATGAACCGACATCCGCTTCAGTCAAGGCCATGGTGCCGGAAAAACGGCCACTGAACATGGCGGGGACAAACATGGCTTTTTGCTCGTGATTGCCAAAAGTATGAATCACATTGGCGGCGGCGCTGGTTAAAAAGGGATAGCCAGATGTCGATGGGTTGGCCGACATAAAAAAGGTATTGGCCGCCATATGCAGCAGCGAGGGCAGTTGCATACCGCCTTCGTCATAATCGTGCTTGGCGCAGAGTAAACCTGACTCGGCAAAGTGCCGCCAAGCGTCTTTTACTTCAGCAATGGTGGTGACCTTTTGCCCATCAAATTGTGGCTCGTTGGCGTCTGCCTTAGCGTTATGCGGGGCGAAGTAGTCCAGAGCAATACGCTCAGAGGTATTTAAGATAGCGTCGAAGGTGGTGCGGTCGTGCTCAGCAAAGCGCGGCAGCTCAGTCAGTTGCTCTGCGTTAAATACGTTGTAAAGGAGAAACGTTAAGTCTTTATTATTGATGAGAGTCGACACGATAGGCTCCAATTAGCAGATGCGGCTGGTTTGCCATGAGTATCCTGCTTGTTGTACATAAAGATAATTGTCAATATAGCCACTCTTAGAGCTAAAAGTGACAAACATGCTAAATATCGTGCTGGTGGGTTTTGATACAGCGTTGGCGTCAGCGATGACTGGGGTCATGGATTTATTTGCTTTGGCTGGGGTGACTTGGAATCGTGTGCAAGGTGAAGAGGTTGGGCGTCATTTTAATGTGCGCATTGCCAGCCCTGACGGTGGGCCGATTCGTTGCATTAATGGTATTCAAATTCTGGCGCAACTCAGTTATGCACAGATAGAGCACGCCGATGCGATCATTGTCCCGACCATTGGTGGTCCCATCGATGAGGTGTTGGTGCAGAACCCCAAATTGTTAGCCTTGTTGCAGCATGCCAATCGTGAAGGCTGGACGATTGCCGGTAATTGCACCGGTAATTTCTTGTTGGCTGAAGCGGGGGTTCTCAATGGTCGTTGTGCTACCACGCATTGGGGCTTTAAACAGCAATTTGCCCAGCGTTATCCTGACGTGAAATTGACCGCTGACCAGCTGATTACCCGTGACGAGCATATTTATTGTGCGGGGGGTGGGTTGGCGTGGTTTGATCTAGGCCTGCATATGATTGAGCGCTATGTTGGCTTTGAAGTGGCGCTGCAAACCGCCAAAGCCTTTGTCATCGACTATCGTCGCGATAGTCAGCTGTCTTATTCTTTGATGCGTTTGGCTAAACCGCATAAAGATGAGCTGATCAAGCACATACAGGCGTGGCTGCAACAGCATTATGCCGAGACGTTTACTTTAGATGAACTGGCGCAGCGCTTTAGTGTTTCTAAACGTACTTTAATCCGCCGTTTCAATGCCGCGTTGGACAGTCCGCCAAATGCTTATCTACAGTCGCTGCGCATTGAAGCCACGCAAAAACTTTTGGAAGAAACGACGCTGACAGTGGATGCAGTGATGGTTCAAGTCGGCTATGAAGATGCCAGCTCATTTCGACGTTTATTTCGTAATCGAACGGGCCTGACACCCACTGAGTACCGTCGTCGTTTTAGCCGGCGTTAAGTCAGATACTCAAGCACTGTGCTACTCCCTAGTGATTACCACCACCAAAACATCAAGCCCCACGCGCCATTAACCACCGCCAGTGCGGCTAAAATAGCGCTGAATGAGCACACTAAACGCCAGCCGGATGCCCACAATTGTAAGATTCTAAATCCCAGCCAAGCCACTGCGCAGCTTGAGACCAGTAGCAATACGAAACGCACATCATTGGCCCACCAGGTATTGATACCTTCATGTTTGATCAGTGACAAAGTGGTCGCCGATAACCCCAGAAACACGCCTGCACCGGCAATGGGAATAAAGGCTTGCGCGAGATGATAAAGACGTTGCCGGCTGACGGGGCCTGCAATGGCAGTGGCGGCAGTTAAGCAGGCCAGTAGCGCGGTACCCATCACAGCGGCGGTGCCGAGTATATACGTGAGGATGCACAGACCATCCAGCCAAGAAAACACATCATTGTTTTCAGGATAATGGGTCAGGATAAACCAAGGCGCATTGCTGTCGAGAATCCACCACATCTCATGATTGATAAAAAACTCAGCCAAGACCAATTTGTATTGGATAAACCATGGGCTCATGGTCCAGTGAAAGGCGCCGATGGCGATACCGAGTAAGCCATACAGAATCAAGGCCATCTGCCAAAAGGTTGCTTCGCTGGCACCCAGTCGCACCACTTCATCCATGGGGGAGCGCAGGCTTAAATCAATCGCGTTGTGGTAACCGCTGCAACGCCCACACATATGGCAACCACTGCTGCCTTGCATACTACGTAGTGGCTGCAAGGGCGCGCAATTGACCGGCACCACTTTGATGAGGCTGTCTTTCTCGTGCTGACGATTGTCATCCCAAGCGACTTTGTCGACCTTGTAATACACCGGTGCTAATTTTGCCAGTAAGGCAAATACACCATTGACTGGGCACAAATAGTTGCACCAAGCCCGTTTGTTTTTTGCGTATAAAAAACCCACGATGATTGCCGCAACGGTGGAGCCACCCAGTACTAACAGAACCGCCCAAGGGTATTGGTAGACGCTGACCAACTGCCCATAAATGGTGGTTAGGGCAAAGGCGGTAAAGGGCCAGCCACCCCAGCGCATCCATTTTGGAATCGGCCGGCCTAAGCCATTGTTTGCAGCCCATTCAGTCAACGCACCTTCGGGGCACATCACTCCGCACCAAAAGCGTCCTAGAAAAATCATCGACAGCAAGACAAACGGCCACCAAATACCCCAGAAACAGAACTGGGCAAACACCGTAAGATTGTTGAGTATGCGCGCATCATTATCCGGTACCGGATAAAAACAGGGGATAATAATTAAGGCTGCATAGAACAGTACAATGAACCACTGAATGCCTAAAATAATCTTGCGGTGGTCACGCAACCAATAGCCTGCATAGGCGATATAGCGAGAGCTTTTACTGTGCATGATAAGCCTTACGTATGTTGTTGCGTCTGGGGTTGTGTCGCGTTATTCCGACGAGGTTTGATGACTTTAAACAGGAGGTAAACCGCCAACCAATACAGCGCAAAGCTGAGCACGCTAAACCATGCCGGCATGGCGCGATAAGCAAACAAAGAAGCGAGCAAACTGCCGAGTGGGCTGGAGTCATCCAGTGTCGCCGAGATGTCCCAGGCCGGATCGAGCAAGAGATTGGGCACGTTCCAGTCATAATTGAGACTGAATTCAAACGCACCTTCCATGCCTTTGAGAAACAGCGAGGCACCTAAGCAGAGTAAAATTGCTGTGGTTATTTTGAAAAAAACCGACCACGACAACCAGCGCTGACTGAATTGGAAAATATAAAAAGTGACAAAGGCCAAGAGTAAACCCAGCGCGCAGGTCAGCAAAAATGGCAACAGCGTCGTGGCGGTTAAACTGAAAATAGTGCTGGATAAAAAAACTACAATTTCACTGCCTTCGCGGGCAATCGCAATCGCCGTAATAAACGTGATACCTAACCAGTTGGCTTGTTTGACATGTTGGCTGAGGTCGTTTTCCAGATGCTGTTTAAGATGACGGCCGTGCTGATTCATCCAGTACACCATCTGCACAATCAATACCGCAGCGGTTAACTGCATCGCGATTAAAAACAGATCGTAGCTGTCACCAGAGAGCAGATTGGATAAGCCATAAATACTCGCGGCTAAAAAAACCGCCAGCAAACTGCCCAGGGCGACGCCGAGCAGCAGGTAACGTTTACCTTTTTTTCCTTCAGGAAAACTGTTTAACCATGCATATAAAATGCCGATGACCAGCAAAGCCTCCATCGCTTCGCGCCAGACTACAAATAATGTTTGACCCATACGTTACTCTGCGATGACTAAACCGGCGGGATGATCTAAATGAAAATCGTCAAAAAAACTGTATTGCCCTGGACGTAAACGGGCAATCACCACCACGGATTTTGCTCCAGGGGCTAAAACCTTTTCTTTGCGCATTTGGGTGCTTTCAAACTCAGCAGGGCTGTTGCCGCTGTTGTGCACTTCAATACGAATGCGCGTGTTGGCCGGCACCTTTAGCGTGCTAGGAATCAACGCACCATTTTTCATTTCCAGTTGCACAGTAAAGGCATCTGCGGCACTGGCGTTGAAGCTCAGCAGTAGACAGATTAAAACAAAGCTTAAATGACGCATCAGCAGCCCCTTAGGTTTGCGTGAGCAAGGTGATGTTCAACACCTTGCTTAAGTTGGCCGCTTGGCTTAATAGCCACCCTTTTTACCGATCCCTGCATAGACAAAATCCCACGATACAGTGAAGGTTTCCCACCACTCGGCAACGCCCGTTTCTTTGTCAATATGCCGACCGAAGTCAACTTGAGGATTTTGTGAGGGCGGTGCAATGGTGTAGGTGACGCGGTATTTACCCGGGCCTTGCATTTTTACGTTTTCACCGTAGTGGGTGCCATCACTGGCGACCATTGGCATAAAGCTGCCTTCTTGTATTGCGCTTTTACCATCGAGCTTTTGCAGTTGATAGGTGATGCTTAAATAGGGCATCCAATCGCCTTCAGCAAAACCATTTGGGTTGTTTTCAGTGGCATGAATATCTGCTTCTAAGTGAATATCAGCATCAACAGCGGGCATGTGATGGGTGTGTCCGCTGCCGTTATCCATGCTGACCGGTTGTAAATAGACGCCGGCGATTTCCATACCGTTTTTTAAGATTGGTTGACCAACGGGATACTCTTTAGCGAACGCTTGACTGGTGCACACAGCAAGAGAGCAAGCCAGAACGAGGCGACTTAGTTTCGACATTGAATCGGTCCTTTTTGGAAGTAAACAGTTGCTGCAATGCAGCGAGGAAAAGATCGTCGAAAAGATTAAGCCTCTTGATAATGAGAATCAATTCTATTTGTGTGAATAATTTTCCATTTGAGCGGTGCTCTGTATGCAAAAATTTCACAGCGACAAATCGTCACATTTAAATTTCGGCTACTATTAAAGTTTTTGTTAAGTATTGATCTATATCAACAGTTAATAGTTTATTAGGCGTAGGCTCTGACTAAAGTCTCAGTGAGGAGCGCATGACATGACCGAATCAAGCAAGCAACCGCAAACAATAGAAAAAACCTTAAGTTCGCGTTTTCCAACGGCTTATACCATCCTCTTTTTACTTATTATTTTTGTTGCGGCCTTAACCTGGATCATTCCAGCGGGTAAGTACGAGCGCGTGATGAGTGAAGAGGTGGGACGAGAAGTCGCAGTGCCTGGCACTTATCAAGTGGTTGAAGCGAAGCCGCAGGGCTTTGTTGATGTTATGTTGGCACCAACGGCTGGGTTTTATAACCCTGATAGCTATGTCGCCAATGCGGTTGACGTGGCTTTATTTGTTCTGTTTCTGGGTGGTTTTTTGGGTGTGATGAATGCCACGGGCGCGATTGATACCGGGATTCGTAGCGCGATGCGACGACTCGAGGGGCGTGAACTGTGGATGATCCCAATCTTGATGACGCTGTTTGCTTTTGGCGGTACCACTTACGGTATGGCGGAAGAAACCTTAGCGTTTTATGTCATTTTAATTCCAGTGATTATTTCCGCAGGCTATGACGCGGTTACCGGTGTAGCAATCGTGATGGTCGGTGCGGGTATTGGCGTACTCGGTTCAACCATTAACCCGTTTGCTACAGTGATTGCGGCAAATGCGGCCGGTATTCCGTTTACTGATGGCATGGGTTTACGCTTAATTCTGTTGATTGGCGGCCTGATTATCTGTGCTGTGTATGTGATGCGCTACGCTAAGCGAGTCAAGGAAGATCCTTCCCGCTCAGTGGTCGCTAAGCAGTGGGATGCGCACCGTGAGCATTTTTTACAAGCGCATGATACGAGCGTAGAAAAATCAACCCTGACCGGCATACAAAGCATTGTTTTAATTCTTTTCGCACTAACCTTCGGTGTGATGATTTGGGGTGTTTCATCGCAAGGCTGGTGGATGGCGCAAATGGGCGGCTTGTTTATGGGCGTGGCCATTCTGATTGGTGTGATTAGCCGTTTAGGCGAGAAAAAGTTAGCAGAAAGTTTTGTCGATGGCGCTCGTGAATTACTGGGTGTGGCGTTAGTGATCGGTTTGGCTCGCGGTATTGTGGTGATCATGGAGCAAGGCATGATTGCCGATACCATTTTGCACAGCGCCGAAACCACCTTGGGCGGTCTGCCTGAGTTGGCCTTTATTAACTTGATGTTTTGGATCGAAGTGGGCATGAGTTTCTTTGTGCCGTCCTCCTCAGGTCTTGCCGTGTTGTCGATGCCAATTTTGGCGCCTTTAGCCGACTTTGCACATGTTGATCGTGCTTTGGTGGTGACAGCTTTCCAATCCGCCAGTGGCTTAGTTAACCTGATTAACCCAACCTTCGCCGTGGTGCTGGGTGGTTTGGCGATTGGCCGTGTCTCATATGACCGATGGTTGGTGTTTATTTGGCCGCTGTTGTTGATGTTGACTGTATTTATTAGCGCGGTGCTTAGCATTGGCGCCTTACTGTAACGCGCTCATTTTGTATGTTTTGCGTTAAGGAGAGAAATAATGTCTGAATTAACTTTAGGTGTGCACTCAGAAACCGGAACGTTGCGTCAGGTGATTGTCTGCCGCCCAGGACTCGCGCATCGTCGCTTAACCCCCTCGAACTGCGACTCTTTATTGTTTGATGATGTGTTCTGGGTTAAGCAAGCGCAGAAAGACCACGATGTGTTCGTCAGCGTGATGCAGGCGCGTGGTATTGAGGTGCTCGATATTCATGATTTGTTGACGCAAACCTTAGATATTCCTGAGGCACGCAAGTGGATTCTTGATCAGCGTATTACTTGGAATGAAATTGGCGTCGGTATGGTCTCTGATCTGCGCGCTTGGATGGATGAGTTACCCGGTGAGAAGTTGGCTGAGTATTTGATTGGTGGCTTAGAAGTGGGTGATTTGCCTTTCGATCCGGTCAGTTTGTTTGGTAATCATCTCGGTCGTTACGGCTTTGTTTTGCCACCTTTGCCCAATTTTTTATTCACTCGTGATAATAGCGCTTGGATTTATGGCGGTGTAACGCTCAATCCGATGTATTGGAATGCACGCAAACCGGAAACGCTACTGACGGCTGGGGTCTATAAGTTCCATCCTAAGTTTGCTGGTAAAGTCGATGTGTTGTGGGGCGATCCACTGCAAAACTTTAGTTTAGCCACGCTGGAAGGTGGCGATATTATGCCGGTGGGCAATCGTACGGTATTAGTCGGCATGGGGGAGCGCAGCTCGCCGCAAGGGGTTGGGCAGTTGGCGCGTGCGTTATTTGCTAAAGGTACGGTTGACCGCGTGGTGGCCTGTCAAATACCTAGGTCGCGCTCGGCGATGCACCTTGATACTGTGTTTACCTTCTGTGGTGGCAATATTGTTACGGCCTTTACTGAAGTGGCCGATGAAATGCAGTGTTATGATTTACGCCCTGATGAGACGGGCAAGTCGCATGTGTTCCGTCATGATCCACGGCATATGTTTGATGTGGTCGCGGAGGTCTTAGGCTATGCCTCGCTAGAGGTGGTGCCAACCGGTGGTGGCAATCCGGCTGAGCGCGAGCGTGAGCAGTGGAATGACGGCAATAATGTCTTAGCTCTGAGTCCAGGTGTCGTGGTCGGTTATGATCGCAATGACGATACCAATGCGGCATTGATTGCAGCAGGAATTGAAGTGTTGTCAATTCCAGGCGCTGAATTAGGACGTGGACGTGGCGGCGGACGTTGCATGAGTTGCCCAACCGTGCGTGACCCCATTTAAAATTTAATTTAGCAGCTGCAATCTGTTGATGTAGCTGCTAACCAAGGAGCAGAGGTATGGCTTTTAACCTTAACAATCGTAACTTGTTAACGTTGCGTGATTACACTCCGCAAGAAATCGATTTTTTACTGAAACTGTCTGCAGATTTAAAAGCAGCTAAATATGCAGGCACTGAGCAGCCGTGCCTGCAGGGTAAAAATATTGCTCTGATTTTTGAAAAAGACTCAACGCGCACGCGTATCAGTTTTGAAGTGGCAGCGTTTGATCAAGGTGCGCGGGTCACCTATTTAGGCCCTACCGGTAACCATATTGGCCATAAAGAATCAGTCAAAGATACCGCGCGTGTATTGGGCCGTGTTTATGATGCAATTGAGTATCGCGGTTTTGGTCAAGCCATTGTTAATGAGCTGGCTGAGTACTCCGGTGTGCCGGTTTACAATGGTTTAACTGATGAGTTTCACCCGACGCAAATTCTCGCAGATTTGCTCACTATGCAAGAGCATGTTGATAAGCCACTGCACGAGATTGCTTTTGTGTTTATTGGTGATGCCTCAAATAATATGGGCGATAGCCTGCTTATTGGCGGTGCGCAAATGGGTATGGATGTACGCCTTTGTGCACCAAAAGCCTGTTGGCCGAGCGCAGCGATACAAGCTGATGCGCGTGCGATTGCTGAGCAAACAGGTGCACGGATTACCATTACTGAAGATATTGATAGCGCGGTGCAGGGCGTTGATTTTGTCTATACCGATGTTTGGGTGTCAATGGGTGAGCCGCAAGACAAGTGGGCTGAGCGTATTAAGTTACTGATGCCGTATCAAGTGAATGCGGGTTTGATGGCGAAGGCGGGCAATGCTCGGGTGAAGTTTATGCACTGCTTGCCGGCTTTTCATAATACTGACACGACAGTGGGTAAGGAAATTCAACAAGCCTTTGCTATTGATGCCATGGAGGTTACTGACGAGGTATTTGAGAGTCCTGCGTCGATCGTTTTTGATCAAGCAGAGAATCGCATGCATACCATTAAAGCGGTATTGGTCGCGACTTTAGGACGTTAATTATGTTGGTGGTGGCAGCGTTAGGTGGAAATGCTTTATTGCAGCGTGGCGAGCCGTTAACCGCGCAGGTACAGCGTGATAATGTCAAAGTTGCTGCATGTGCCTTGGCCGAGATTGTTCGCGCTGGGCATCAATTGGTGATCACTCATGGTAATGGGCCTCAAGTGGGTTTGTTGGCGTTGCAGGAGGCCGCGTATAACGCCGCCGAGAGCTTTCCGTTGGATGTGTTGGGTGCACAAACAGCGGGTATGATTGGTTATATGATTGAGCAGGAGCTGGAGAACGCCTTGCAGCACAGTTGTCCTGTGGTGACTGTGCTGACGCAGGTGGTGGTGGATCCTAAGGATCCTGCATTTGCTAAGCCGAGCAAGTTTATTGGTCCGGTGTATAGCCATGAGGAAGCGCAGCAGCGCGCTGAGCACGCTGGCTGGCAAATTGCGCCCGATGGCGATAAATGGCGTCGTGTGGTGGCTTCACCAAAACCCTTGGATATTCCTGATTTGCAGGTGATTCGTCTGCTGGTCGATAAGCATGTGGTGGTGGTGTGCAATGGTGGCGGCGGTATTCCGGTGGTGCGTTACGCGGATAACAGTCTGCTGGGTATTGAGGCGGTGATTGATAAAGATGCATCAAGTGCTTTGTTGGCGAAGCAGTTGGGCGCTGATGCATTGCTTTTGCTGACGGATGTTGATGCGGTTTATCAGGGTTTTGGTACGCCAGAGGCGCGGCCGTTGCGTGAGTTAACTGTGGCTGAAAGTTATGCGCTTAATTTGCCTGCTGGTTCTATGGGTCCAAAAATTAATGCGGCCTGTAGTTTTGTTGAGTCAGGTGGTTTTAGTGCGATTGGTCGTTTAGCTGATGCATTGGCGCTACTCTCGGGGCAAGCGGGTACACATCTTGTGGCTGAACGCCGCTAAGCTAAATTCTATGTTGTTTGAGTCTTCTGTATGCGCTGGCCATGCCTGCGGCCTGCAATAGTGCAAGCCCTGCAGATGACCAACGAGTGCTTTGGGGTGGGTGTGGTGAGCGAGCCAGGGATGGTGAGCGCCGGAGTTGAACCCTGGATGGGTTCATCGACGGATAAACACTTACCCCGAAGTACGACATGCACAGAGTTGGTGTTTTTAGCAGAGCAAAGTAGCAAGGACGATATGTAGATGCCGTACCTTGTTGATCTCGCTTTTCCCTCAACGGGTCATCCTGACCCGATTCGGGGCTACGCCATCCATGGCTCCGCTGGTCGCGACACCAACAAGATACTCGTTGATCAATGATGTTGTTTGCGAGTTTGGCGCATGACATTTTTAAAGTAACTGTTCTGCTGATTTGATCTCAATAGGGCAAACCCTACAGATGATCAATGAGTGCTTCGGGGTGGGTGTGGTGAGCGAGCCAGGGATGGTGAGCGCCGGAGTTGAACCCTGGATGGGTTCATCGACGGATAAACACTTACCCCGAAGTACGACATGCACAGAGTTGGTGTTTTTAGCAGAGCAAAGTAGCAAGGACGATATGTAGATGCCGTACCTTGTTGATCTCGCTTTTCCCTCAACGGGTCATCCTGACCCGATTCGGGGCTACGCCATCCATGGCTCCGCTGGTCGCGACACCAACAAGATACTCGTTGATCAATGATGTTGTTTGCGAGTTTGGCGCATGACATTTTTAAAGTAACTGTTCTGCTGATTTGATCTCAATAGGGCAAACCCTACAGATGATCAATGAGTGCTTTGGGGTGGGTGAGCGCCGGAGTTGAACCCTGGATGGGTTCATCGACGGATAAACACTTACCCCGAAGTACGATATGCACAGAGTTGGTGTTTTTAGCAGAGCAGAGTATCCAACATGACATGCACAGCGTTAGCCTCTCAAGTAAAGCGAACTATTTAGATACCCCGATGCATAACTCAGCACGTCAGCAGCGATGTGTTTTAAGCAAATGTCGAGATATACAACGCCTCAACTTTCGCGCGAGCCCACTCGGTTTTACGCAAAAATTTCAGTGATGACTTTTCTGATGGGTCGGTTTTAAAGCAGTTGACTGGTATCAGTTCGGCCAATTCATCCCAGCCATAGTGTGCGACTAAACGATTTAGAATCACCGCTAAGGTAATGCCATGTAGCGGGTCATGGGCGTGTGTGCTGGTCATGCTTAAATACTCTTTGCGCTGAAATGAGGGGCGGTTGTTGACGCTGCAGTATTTTGCAATAGCTGCTCAATTGCTGATTCAAGTTGTTGATAACGTGCTTGCCAAGAACCGTCGAGGGGCAAGACCGATTGCTGGTGCAGTTGCAGCCAGTCGGCCAGCGCTTGATGGAACTGTTGGCGCTCGGCGAGTTCAGGTTGGCAGCGCTGACCATCGGCTTGCCACGGTATCCCACTTGGGCTGAGCAAACCAATTAAGTCGTAATGCTGCGCCTTAAGTGCCGTTTCAATCCAAGCAGGACTGCGCCCAAACAAGGTTTCACTCCACAGTTTATTGCTTAACAAATGCGTATCAAGCAGCAATAAGTGTGGCTGTTGCGCACGAGCCGCGCGTTCGCGTTGCAGCTGTTGTTCGGCAATTGTACTGATATCAGCATACTGTGTATCACGCTGTGTTTGGTCAATGAAGGCCCTCACGTACTCACTGACCAGAGGGGCATTAAAACGTTTAGCTAAAGCTTGACTGAGCGTGCTTTTACCCGCTGACTCAGGCCCGGTTAAGACCACAACTTTCATGCTGTTTGCAGCATATTGCGACGCCACTCGAGCCAGCCATATACAGCCAGCCCCGTGAAGATGATATAGAGCACTGCGGTCAGATACAGTTCTGTGCTGATAAACATTCCGACATAAATAACATCGAGGACAATCCACAGTAACCAGCATTGCAGGCGCTTCTGCGCCATCCAATATTGTGCCACTAAACTAAAACCGGTCAGTGCCGCATCCAACCAAGGCAGGTTGGCGTTGGTGTATTGACTCATGGCAAAGCCGAGCAGCAGCGTGATACTGATGCCGACCAGTAGACCTTGGCTGATACCTGTTGTGTTGAGGCTGCTAACGGTACGGCCTTGTTGCTGTGCGCCACCGTGCAGCCATTGCCGCCAGCCGTATACTTGCAACACTACATAGATGATTTGCAAGAGCATCTCTGAATACAAACGCGCGTCGTAAAAGATCCAGATGTACAGCAAGACCATCAGTAAACCAATTGGCCAAGCAGCCGGTTTTTGCTGAGTCATCAAGTACACTGAGAGTGCACCTAAGCTGGCGGCGATCAGCTCGATCCAAGTCATCGAGAGCATGTGCGGGTCCAAGTAAATCGCTGATTAAAGTTGCGCATACTAACAGGCTGCTGGCAGAGATAAATATAAAGAGATTAAGTGATAACGCTTGCCCGCAGTGCGAATGCTGCTTGCAGGGTACATCTGCAGTTTATTCTTGGTTTCAGCCGTGTAAACTGCGCAGCTTAAAAGCAATGCGCAAGATAGCGTATTTAAATGATTTTTTGAACGGACTAGGGGGTTGTAATGAATGCGGTTGTTGTCGCAGTAGCATTAATGCTGGTGCTCAGTTTGCTCCGTGTGCACGTTGTTGTGTCACTGATTATTGGTGCCGTAGTGGGTGGCTTGCTGGGAGGGCTGGGTATTGAAAACACCTTGTCAGCTTTTAATAAAGGACTCGGTGGTGGTGCGACGGTTGCGTTGTCTTATGCGCTGTTGGGTGCGTTTGCCGTGGCAATCAGTAAGTCTGGGGTTGCCAATGCCTTAGCTGGAAAAATTCTTAAGATGGTGGGTCGCCAGCAAGATCAAGGCAGCGAAGTGGTTAAGTGGTTGTTGATTGCGGTGTTACTGGTTGCGGCGATTTCTTCGCAAAACATCTTGCCGATTCATATTGCCTTTATTCCGTTGCTGGTCCCGCCACTCCTCTATGTGATGGGCCGTTTGCAGTTGGATCGCCGTTTAGTTGCGTGCGTACTGACTTTTGGTTTGATCACCCCGTATATGTTTTTACCGGTGGGCTTTGGTGGTATTTTTCTCAAAGAAGTGCTCTTGGCTAACGTGGCTAAGGGCGGTGTGGATGTCACCGGTTTAAGCGTGATGCAAGCGATGATGATTCCTGCCGCCGGTATGCTCTTTGGTTTGCTGGTTGCAATCTTGTTCACTTACCGCAAAAAGCGTGTGTACCACCTGGTTGAAGAGGGTGAAGTCGGTTCCGCCAGCAGTGCGTACAGCCCGAAAAGCTTAATTGCCGCTGCTGTGGCGGTGATTGCTGCTTTTGTTGTGCAGTTGTGGCTTGACTCGATGATTATGGGTGCGCTGGTGGGTTTTGTGGTGTTTTCAGTCTCAGGTGTAGTGCGCTGGAAAGAGGCGGATGATTTGTTCACCGAAGGCATGAAAATGATGGCCATGATTGGCTTTATTATGATTGCTGCCTCGGGTTTTGCTGAGGTGATGCGTGAAACAGGCCAAATTCAAACCTTAGTTGATTCATCGGTGCACATTATTGGCGACAGCAAAGCAATGGGTGCGTTACTAATGCTGCTGGTCGGTTTATTGATCACCATGGGCATTGGTTCGTCGTTTTCTACTGTACCGATTATTGCGGCGATTTTTGTCCCGTTGGCCTTGCAGTTGGGTTTCAGTCCATTGGCGATTATTAGTATTGTCGGTACCGCTGGTGCGTTAGGTGATGCCGGTTCGCCCGCTTCGGATTCAACCCTTGGCCCAACCTCGGGTTTAAATATGGACGGTCAACACAGTCATATTTGGGATACAGTGGTTCCAACCTTTATTCACTATAACTTGCCGCTGCTGGCCTTTGGTTGGGCGGCGGCGATGCTGTTATGATGCAGTGAATGAGCACGTCGTTAACGGAGTAGGGCGCACATGTTGACCTCTTGGCGGATCAAGAACTTCAAAGCTTGGCAGGATTCTGGGTCAATAAAGCTGGCACCGCTTACCGTGATTTTTGGTGAGAACAGTGCAGGTAAAAGCAGTCTGGGTCAGTTGCTGCTGGCCCTTAAGCAAACGGCAGGCGCAGGTACAAAACAACAGTCGCTTGATTTTGGTGATGCGCAGAGCCTGATTGATTTAGGCTCTTTTGCGCAGAACCTGCATCAAGGACAGTTGGCTGAGCCTTTAGTGTTTGAATTGCAATGGCGTGTGCCGTCAGGATTCACGTTGACGGGGATTGCTCAGCAAGACGCTGTGTTGCTTGATCAGCTGCGTTTACAGGTCAGTGTGCTTGCTGACCAAACGCTGCAGCCCCGCGTGCAATCCATCTGCTATACCGCCTATCAACAGGGGCAAGAGCTGTTTGATGTCCGTTACGACAGTGCTGATGCCTCCAAACTACAGGTGCAGATCAAACAGCCTGAAATGCACAGTTACAGCATCACTGTAGCGGATGCCGTCAGCCCTAAGCAGTTTTATCAGTTGCCTGTAGGCAATGGTCTGGATGTGCAGTTTATCCACGCATTAGCGCAGCAAACACACAAGGTATTCGCTGATTTTCAGTCATTAGCAGCGTTACGCGCCGCGCCGCAGCGTTGTTACTCTTGGTCTGGTGAAATCCCCGCGGGTGTTGGTCGAACCGGTCAGTCAGCTGTTGCGGCGATCTTGGCGGCTACGGCGGAGCAACGTATGTTGCAATTTTCTGCGAAGCAGCCCGAGCTGCCTTTTGCACAAGGTATTGCTTATTGGCTACAGCAGATGGGTGTGGCGACGGAGTGTGCCGTGCGCTCAGTGCCTGACAGTAGCAATACGTATCAGTTGTTATTGAAAAGTCATGCCGATGCCTGTGAGGTGAACTTGGCTGATTTGGGTTTTGGCGTTTCACAACTGTTACCGGTGATTGTGCAGGCTTTTTATGCCCAGCCCAATTCTACTGTGTGGTTGGAGCAGCCTGAAATTCATCTGCATTCGCAGGTGCAAGCCGGTTTAGCCGATATGCTGATTGCAGCAATTCAAGCAAAAGAAGGCGATCAGGCGCGGAATGTACAAATCATTGTCGAGAGTCACTCCGAACACTTTCTAAATAGGTTACAAAGACGTATCGCAGAAGGGGTGATCAGTCATCACGATGTTGCTGTGTATTTTTGCAGTCTCGATGGCAAGCAAGCAAAAATTGAAGCATTAACAGTGGATACCTACGGTGAAATCGCCAATTGGCCTGATCACCTGTTTGGTGATGAAATGACTGATATTGCCGCCAGAGCGCTGGCCGCAGTGCAGCGTAAACGTCAGCACAACAACTAAGGCTGTGAGCATGCTTAAAGCAGTGATTGATACCAATGTGTTGCTGGTGGCGAATCAGCAGCATCCGGATATATCGATTGAGTGTGTGGCCCACTGCATTGAGCGTTTGCAGGCGATACAGAGTGCAGGCGTCGTGGTCATTGATGACAGTTTTATTATATTGAATGAGTACCAGCATAAAGCGCGGATCAATCCACCGCGCGGTGTCGGTGATGTGTTTTTAAAGTGGTTGTTACGCAACATAGGTAATCCTGCGCGGGTTGAAACAGTGGCTGTTACGCTAACCGATCTTGATGTTTATGCTGAGTTCCCCGATCAAGGGTTACAGCCTGAATTTGATCCACCTGATCGTATTTTTCCGGCGGTGGCCAACGCGCATCCCGATAAGCCAACCATTTGGCAAGCGGCAGATTGTAAATGGATTGATTGGTGGCCCAGGTTAGCTGAATACGGGGTCAAAGTAGAATTTTTGTGCGTTGCCGATGCGCAGCGCTTTTATAAAAATAAGTTTCCACGGCCGCGACATGCCCCTGTCCCTGCCATGCCGGAGAGTTAATAAATGTCTGATTTTTTTCGTTTTCCCCATACCCCGCATATTGCATGGCTGGGTGAGGGTATGCCGCGTGATGATAAAGTTCTTAATGACGCTGAAGTTGAGGCGATCTTGGCGCAGCCGTTACGCATTGAAGAGAAGCTTGATGGTGCCAACCTCGGCATCTCTATGCGCGAAAATGGTGAGTTGCGCGCGCAAAATCGTGGTCAATATTTATTAGAGCCTTTTGCCGGGCAGTTTTCCCGCTTGAATTCTTGGCTGGCTCAACACCGTTATGCGTTGTGTGATAGTTTACAAACTGACTGGGTCTTATTTGGCGAATGGTGCGCTGCGCGTCACTCACTGGATTACGATCATTTGCCCGATTGGTTTGTGGTATTTGATGTTTATGACCGTACGGAACAAAAGTTTTGGAGTTGTGAACGACGTAATGCCTTAGCCGCTAAGTTGGGGTTGGCTGTGGTACCCACCTTGTATCAAGGCGAGACCACGCTGGATGAGTTAAAAGCATTACTCAGCAGCGCGTGCAGTCACTACCGCCAAGGCACGCCGGAAGGTATTGTCATGCGCCATGACTCTGAACAGTGGTGTGAAGCGCGCGCAAAATTGGTGCGCGCTGACTTTGCTCAATCGATTGAAGATCATTGGCGCAGTCGAGCTATCGAATGGAACGATGTACGCCTGCCCACCGCAGAGGATTTTAAATAGGTCTAGGCTTCTCATAGGCTCATCAGTAGTAGAACGCAAAGGGTTGGTACGGCATGAGTGAGAGTAGAGAGCAAATGTCAAGGTCAGTCAGTGGGTTAGACGCTGCTGATCGCCCGCCTCAGGCCACGTTGCCTGTCGAAACCTGTGTCAGCGAGGGTCGGATCATCAAGATTCGTGGTGGGGTGGTCGACGTTTGCTTTACTGAGCATATTCCACGCATTCAAGATCTGCTCTACGCTGGCAAGCTCGCTCTGGAAGTCGCTTCCTTGCTTGATCACGGCACTGTACGTTGTATTGCTCTTGCGCCGGTGCGAGGTCTGGGTTTAGGCATGCCCGTGCGTGCAACGGGCGGGCCTATTCAAGTACCCGTCGGTGAGGCGGTGCTAGGGCGTATGCTCAATGTCTTTGGTGAGGCAATTGATGGTTTGCCTGCACCAACTGCCGCCGCTTTTCGTTCGATTCACCAAGCCCCTCCGCCACTAGAAGAGCGCGTGGTGCACAGCGCCATTCTCGAAACAGGAATTAAAGCCATTGATTTACTTTCGCCGATTGAACGCGGGGGGAAAACGGGACTGTTTGGTGGGGCTGGCGTGGGTAAAACGGTACTGATCACTGAACTGATTAATAACACGGCACAGCATTATAAAGGCGTCAGTTTGTTTTGCGGAATTGGTGAGCGTTCGCGTGAAGCTGAAGAGCTGTATCGTGAGATGGGCGAGGCCGGTGTGCGTGATAACACCGTGATGTTGTTTGGACAGATGAATGAAGCACCTGGTGTGCGTTTTCTTGTCGGGAAAACTGCGCTGACCATGGCCGAGTACTTCCGCGATGACTTGCAGCAAGATGTTCTCTTGTTGATTGATAACGTCTTTCGTTTTGTCCAAGCCGGTTCTGAAGTCTCAGGTTTGCTCGGACGCATGCCGTCTCGAGTCGGTTATCAACCTACTTTAGCCACTGAATTAGCCGCGTTACAAGAGCGGATTACTTCGACCCGAAAGGGGGCGATCACCTCCATTCAAGCGGTGTATGTCCCTGCAGATGACTTTACGGATCCGGCCGCGGCGCATATTTTCTCGCATCTATCGGCTTCGGTTGTTTTGTCGCGTAAGCGTGCCAGTGAGGGCTTGTATCCCGCGGTTGATCCCTTAGGCTCGACTTCGGTGATGTTGACACCGGCAGTGGTGGGGCAGCGTCATTACGATATTGCTCGCGCGGTACGGCGTACTTTGGCTGAATATGAAGAGCTGCGCGATATTATTGCTATGCTCGGTTTAGAAGAATTGTCTAGTTCTGATCGTGCTGTGGTTGCTCGTGCACGCCGTCTTGAACGCTTTTTAACTCAGCCATTCTTTTCTGCTGAGTCTTTTAGTGGTGCGGCGGGTCAGCGGGTTTCGGTCGCTGAGACCTTGTCCGGTTGCGAGAGAATCTTGCAGCAAAGCGAGTTTGACGATGACGAAATGGATTACTACATGATTGGCGCATTGCCAGAGCCGGAGCGCGCCGTATGAGTCAGGCGCAACTGATGCAAGTGAATCTGCGTTTGCCCACACGTTTGTTGTTTAGCTGTGCGGCTATAAAAGTGTTCGCTGAAGCAGAGAATGGAGCTTTTGCCATGTTGCCTAATCACACTGATTTTGTCACAGCGTTGCTTGCCTCAGTATTGGTGATTACCGATAGCGAGGGCGAAGAGCGGTTTTTTGGGATTGATCAAGGCTTGTTGGTTAAACGCGGACATCAAGTCGATATTGCTGTGCGGCGAGGTGTGCAAGGTGATGATTTAGCCCGCTTAAATGACACCATTCAAGCCACGTTTATTGAAGTGGATGAAGATGAGCGGGTGGCGCGTACCGCCCTATCAAAACTTGAGGCCGGGATTGTGCGTGGCTTTAGTGATTTGCGGAAACCGTTAACATGACTGAAAAAGATAATGCATCCGAAGCCATTCGCCGCCGTGCTCAGCGCATGCAACACATGCGTGATGAGCCAAAATACAGCCCATTAAATGGCCTCGGTGTGTTTGGTGTCATCGGCTGGTCGGTGGCCATACCTACAGTGGGTGGTGCTTTTTTAGGTCTGTGGTTAAATCGAGTGGCACCGCAAAGTTTCTCTTGGCCCATTGCTTTGATTTTAGGTGGTGTGGTGTTGGGTGCTATGGTTGCTTGGAGCTGGATTGATAAAACCCGTGACAAGTAACCCAGCGCTGGTGTTCAGTAAGGTAAAAGGGAGTGATTGAGTGATTGAAATAAACACCGGCGCCATATTGCTCGGTCTTGCTATCGGTTTGCCCATTAGTGTGCTGTTTTTTTGGGGTTTAAACTGGGCTATGCAGATGGCCTTAGCCTCGCTGCACCCAGGCCGCTTGCTGCTGCTGAGTTTTTTTATCCGCTTAGCGGTATTGTTAGGCATCGGATTTTCTTTAGCCGCGTTAACTCAGACGCTGTGGTCGTTAGCAGGCTACATGCTGGCGTTTTTGTTAATACGAATATGGGCTGTGTTGCGTGCAAAAATCAGCCTAGCACCCGATTCAGTAAAACAGGAGCGCGGATAAATGCAGCTCACTCCCGATCAAAGCATTGTCTTTAATATAGGCCACTGGGCGGTTAATGCCACCATCGTTAATACCTGGATTGTGATGGTGTTGTTGGTGGGTATTTCAATGCTGGTCACACATAATTTGCGTGCTGATAAAGCGCCTGGGCGCTGGCGCAGTGCTTTAGAATTGATTGTCACGATGATTCAAGGACAAATCGAAGAAGTCACTCGCAGTGGCGCGCGCCATGTCTTGTACTTTGCGGGGACTTTATTTTTATTTATCGCGGCCGCCAATATACTCACGGTGATTCCAGGCTTTGCCACGCCGACTTCGTCGCTGTCTACTACGGTTGCGTTGACTTTGTCTGTGCTGGTCGCGATTCCGTTGTTTGGTATTGCCAATGGTGGTGCGCGCCAGTATCTGCACAAATTTATTGAGCCATCGATAATTATGTTGCCGTTTAATATTATTGGCGAGTTTTCTCGAGGCGTGTCGCTGGCGATTCGTCTGTATGGCAATGTGATGAGCGGTGCAGTGATTGCTGTGATTTTGCTCAGTGTAGCACCGTTCTTTTTCCCTGTTGTGATGGATATGTTGGGCTTGTTAACAGGCCTTATCCAAGCTTATATCTTTGCTATTTTAGCCACTGTATATATTTCATCTGCTATGGCAGAACGCCCTCCTCGTAAGACTGAAAAGGATAAATAATCATGACCGATCCTACACTTATCGCAGTTATTTCTATTTTCACTGCCGGCATAACCGTAGCGTTTGGTTCGCTCGGTCCGTCCTTGGGTGAAGGGCGTGCGGCGGCGGCGGCGATTGCCGCAATTGCCCAGCAGCCTGATGCCGCACCGACCTTGTCGCGCACCTTGTTTGTCAGTTTGGCGATGATTGAGTCAACCGCGATTTATTGCTTTGTGGTGGCGATGATTCTTATTTTTGCTAACCCTTTTTGGGATGCTATGCAGGCGACAGCCGGAGCGTAAAGCCTTATGTCGATTGATTGGGTCACAGTGCTGGCGCAAATTGCGAACTTTTTGCTGTTGTTATGGCTGCTCAAGCGCTTTTTATATCGCCCTATTTTGGATGGTATTGATGCCCGTGAAGCCGAAATTGCTAAGCGTATGCACGATGCCGAACAAGCGCAGCAAGACGCTAAAATCGCACAAAGGCACTATATTGAACAACGCGCGCAGCTGGTTTCTGAGCAAGATACTTTGCTGGAAAAGGCACTGCAAGCAACGGAAGAACAGCGTGATGGTTTACTGGCTGACGCACGTGCCAAGTTACTGCAGGAACAACAAGATTGGCATAAGCATCTTGAGCATGAGCGGCAGGCTTTTAATCAACAGCTACAGCAGGCAGGCTCTGAAACCTTATTAAAACTGACGCGTAAAGCGCTGCATGATTTGGCCGATGCAAGCCTAGAAGATACGATTGTGCGCCATAGTGCTAAGCAGTTGCAGGCGATGACGGGTGAGTTGCAGCAAGCCGCGGGCGGTAAACAACAGGCGCAAGTGACGACACGTGATGCACTGTCTGCGGCAACTCAAGCGCTATTGCAATCCGAGGTGCAACAATGCTTGCCTGGTGTCACTTTAAGTTTTGTGACTGATCCGCAGCAGCCTCCCGGCTTGATGATGCAAGTGGGTGGCGCGCAAGTGGCATGGACCACGGACAGTTATCTCGATGAGTTGGCTGAGTTATTGACTCAGCATGCTTCAACCGCGGCGTCTGTACGATTAACCACTGATGGTCGCTAAGGGGGTTAAGGTGAGTGGGCTTAACGATACTTCTGAGCAGTCGCGTGTACAGCGTTTCGCGGTTTGGATCGACAGTCTGGTGAACAGTCCAGTGCCTGAACCGGTCTTAACAGAAACCGGTACGGTCACTGAAGTGGCGGATGGCGTGGCGATTGTTTCAGGTCTGGCACGTGCTTTAGCTGATGAGTTATTGGTGTTTGCCTGTGGTGTGCAAGGTATTGTTCTCGACTTGGAACCAGGCCGTTTAGGCGTTATTTTGCTGGGTCCATCTGAGCAGATCAGCTTAGGTGAAACGGTGTATCGCACCCGTAAAGTGGTGAGTGTTCCGGTTGGCAGTGCTTTGTTGGGACGCGTCGTTGATGCGATGGGCCGTGCGCGCGATAGCTTGGGGCCAATTACGGCCGTTGCTGAACATCCAGTTGAGGCGGAGGCTCCGAGTATTCTTAATCGCACGTCGATTTTTAGGCCCTTAGCCACAGGGCTTAAAGCCATTGATGCCGCGATTCCGGTTGGTTTAGGTCAGCGGGAGTTGATTATTGGCGATCGTCAAACCGGTAAAACCTCGATTGCCATTGATACCATGCTCAATCAAGCACGCTCTGATGTGCTGTGTATTTATTGTGCAATTGGCCAGCGCGGTGATGCCGTGGCGCGGGTGATTCGCGCATTAAAAGACGGCAATATGTTGCAACGCAGCATTGTTATGAGCGCTGGGGATGAAGAAGCCCCTGGGTTGTCGTATATCGCACCTTATGCGGCGATGACCATGGCGGAGTATTTTTCTGCGCAAGGGCAGGATGTGCTAATCATCTTTGATGACATGACGCACCATGCGCGCTCCTACCGTGAGTTGTCGCTGCTGTTACGTCGCCCTCCGGGGCGTGAAGCGTTTCCTGGGGATATTTTCTATGTGCATGCGCGTCTTTTAGAGCGCGCGGGGCAGTTTGGTCCTGATCTCGGTGGTGGCTCGATCACTGCTTTGCCGGTGGTGGAAACTCAGGCGGGTAACCTCTCTGCTTATATTCCGACCAATTTGATTTCGATTACCGATGGACAAATATATTTGTCCCCGCAGTTGGTGCGTAAAAATCAGTTTCCGGCGGTGGATTTAGGTTTATCTGTCTCTCGAGTGGGGAGTAAGGCGCAGAATCGTACTTTGCGTGGCGTCTCTGGTAACTTGCGCGTGACCCTTTCGCAATTTGAAGAACTGGAAGACTTTGCGCGTTTTGGCACGCGTCTTGATGATGCTACCCGTGCGCGTCTGGCGCGTGGTTCTGCAGTGCGTACCGCCTTACGTCAAGCTGAGCGTGATCCCATGTCTGCCTTAGAGCAGTTAGCTGTATTGGTTACGGCGATGGAGGGCATGTTTGATCAGTTTAACGAGCAGCAAATCAGCGTTGCGATGCGTTTAGTCCGTGATGCAGCCCAGCAAAAATTGGCGGTGATTGCGCAGCGCATTACGGATAACCAAACGCTACAGGATGTGGATCATGCGCTGATTATTGCGTGCGCGCGGACGGCGTTGACTGCGTTTGATACGCCGTCACTGGAGAGGCCTGGGTGAGCATGTAAATGGCACAAACCTTAGAGCATTTATCGCGTAAGAATGACACTCTAACCAGCATTAGGGGCATTGTGCATACGATGAAAACGTTGTCTGCGATTAATGCCGCACCCTATGAGCACGCCGCACAATCGATTGAGGCTTACCATAAAACGGTGTTGCAGGGCCTTGCTGCGTTTGTGTATCGCAGCGGTGGCGTCAGTGTCTTGACTGAAGCGGCTCAGCCCAAAACGCGTTTGCTGGTGGTATTTGGTTCAGATCATGGTCTGTGTGGTAACTATAATGAGCTGCTGGCGGATTCTGTGATTGAATACAGTAAGCGTCAACCGGTAGCTAAGCAGCATATCCTCTGTATTGGTTCGCGCATGGGTCATGCTTTACTGGAACAAGAATTGCCGCCTGATGTGGTTTTATTGCCCCCTGCTTCGGTGGACGGCGTGGGTCGCCTAGCCGGGGATATTGTAACGCGTATTGAACGCATGGGCCGTGGCCAGCCTTTAGCCAATCTAGCGGTAACCTTGGCTTTCACTCAACGTGCGGAACACGGTTATCAAACGTCTGCGCTTCACGCTTTATTGCCTGTGGATAAGGCCTTGTTGCAGCCTAAACAGCGTTGGCGCTCGCGTTCATTGCCTGATTACAGTATGCATGCTGAGGCGTTGCTGGCCTCGTTGGTACGCAATCATCTTTTTGCCAGTGTATTTCGTGCTTCTGCTGAAGCGCTGGTGACTGAGAATGCCACTCGCTTGGCTTTAATGCAGCAAGCTGAACAGTCAGTTGATGAACAGTTAGCCGCTGTAAAACAGGAACTCAGCAGCGTACGCCAAGATGAAATCACCAATGAATTGATGGATATTGTGATTGGGCATTTGGCTTAAAAGCTTTCTAGTGTGTACAGCACAGCACAGCGCAGGCAAATACCTGCAGTTCATTGCGTCTCACTGGCTTGTTCCGACGCGTCGCCTATGCTTCTGGAAAGCGCTGAATGCGCTCAGCAGCGCCTAGCCACACGAGATCAGTGGGCTAGGGCTGTAGAGTTAATATAGATTAAGCCAGCATTCCGCCATCAACGGTCAATGTTGTGCCTGTGGTGTAGCTTGATGCATCGCTGGCTAGGTAGAGTACTGCGCCGGCCATTTCGCTGGGATCGGCAACGCGTTTGAGTGGAATGATTTGCAGTGCTTGCTTAAGAATCGCTTCGTTGGAGGTCAGGGCTGAAGCAAATTTGGTGTCTGTTAAACCTGGTAGCAGCGCATTGCAGCGGATACCGAATGAGGCACAATCTTTCGCAAACGCTTTGGTCATGCTGATCACTGCGGCTTTGGTGACAGAGTAAATACCTTGCAGTGGCGCCGGCGAGACACCGTTGACTGAGGCCACATTAATGATACTGCCGCCGCCGTTTTCACGCATCAATTTGCCAGCCTCTACCGACATAAAGAAATAGCCACGAATATTGACATCCACGGTTTTCTGGAATGCGCCCAAATCGGTGTCTAAAATATTGCCGAAATGTGGGTTCGCTGCTGCATTATTGACCAGAATATCCAGACGACCAAACTGTTCACGAATTTGCGCAAATACGGCGCTGATTTGCTCCATTTCGCCAATGTGGCAGGCCATTACAGTGGCTTGGCCGCCGGCTGCAGTAATTGCCTCGGCAACGGCTTGGCAGCCTTCAATACGGCGGCTGGAGAGGATTACATGCGCGCCTTGTTGTGCTAATAGTTGCGCGATGGCGGCACCGATGCCGCGGCTGGCACCGGAGACAAAAGCAATTTTACCGTCGAGATCAAATAGAGTGGTTTTAGACATCATATTCTCCGTAGAAGTGGCGTTATAGCGTTGATTTTTTTATGACGTTAAGCGCCATGTGTTCTAACAAAGCATTGAGTTGCACAAAGGAGGCAAAACGTTGGTCTTTGGTTTGCCCGTGATAAAAACGGTAGTAGATTTGTTGGACAATACCTGCCAGACGGAATAAACCGTAGGTGTAGTAAAAGTCGAAGTTAGGAATCTCAATACCGGCTTGCTTCGCGTAATAATCGACAAACTCTTGACGGGTCAGCATGCCTGGGGCGTTGCTCGGTTGACGCCGCATCATTTGTACGGGAGGCGGATCACCGGCTTCAATCCAATAGGCGAGGGTGTTGCCTAAGTCCATCAGTGGGTCACCAATGGTGGTCATCTCCCAGTCCAATACACCAATGATTTGCATTGGGTTATCAGGATCAAGAATCACGTTATCAAAACGGTAGTCATTATGAATAATGGCTGGACGATGATGGTCTGCAGGCATTTTTTCATTGAGCCAGGCTTTAACATCCGTCCATAAGGGTGCATCAGGGGTCAGTGCTTTGTCGTAACGATCGCTCCAACCACTGATTTGTCGCTCGACATAACCGTCTGGTTTGCCCAGCTCGCCCAAACCGCAGGCCTCGTAGTCGACTTGGTGTAATTCCACCATTTTATCGATAAAACTTTCACAGAGTGCTTTGGTTTTTTCAGGGGTGAAGTTGAGTTCGCTAGGAATGTCGGAGCGCAAAATTGTGCCCTCAACGCGCTGCATTACGTAAAATTCATCGCCAATCACCGTTGGATCAGTGCAATGCACATAGGCTTTCGGGCAATAGGGAAAGCCTTCATTCAGGCGGTTAAGAATTAAAAACTCGCGACCCATATCGTGAGCAGATTTAGCTTTTTTACCCAGAGGCGGGCGGCGTAAAACCAAATCCTGTTCTGGGTAAGAAAGTAAATAAGTCAGGTTGGACGCACCACCTGGAAACTGGCGAATCTGTGGTTCGCCAGTTAAATAGGGTAAATGTGCTTTGAGATAGCGAGCAATCACAGAAGGATCGAGCTCCTCGCCCTCGCGCGCTTGGATTGTTTGGTCGGCAAGTGTCATATCTAGCCCTTATGCTTATAAAATGACTGGGTAGAGTGCAATGCCTTAATCTAATGGCCGACGTAATGATCCTCAAGCGTTATAAGCCAATTATCATTTTAAGTGTTGATGCTTTATTGATTTTTGTTATGAATAAGCTTAAGCCTGTAACTCTAACCAAATCGGTGCGTGGTCAGAAGGTTTTTCCATGCTGCGCAGTTGATAGTCAATGCCGGCATTGAGTAGGCGTGGTTTAAGGGCAGAGCTGACCATAATCAGATCAATGCGTAGACCGCGTTTAGGCTGGTCTTCAAACCCACGACTGCGGTAATCAAACCAGCTGAACTGATCATCCACAGCGGGATACAGATGACGAAAACTGTCTGTTAAGCCCCAGTCTTTAAGCTTTTGCAGCCATGCGCGTTCTTGTGGCTGAAAGCTGCATTTGCCTGTTTTTAGCCACCGCTTAGCATTCTGTTCGCCAATGCCGATATCGCAATCTTCAGGTGAGATATTAAAGTCTCCCATCACGACCAATGCGTCTTCTGGCTTGAAGCGGGTTTCTATTAATTGCTGTAAATCTGCATAGAACTTTACTTTGCCAGGGAATTTAGTGGGATGGCTGACGTTTTCTCCTTGTGGAAAATAGCCGTTCATCACCGTGACGGGGCGACCCTGGCTGTCAGCAAATACACCCCAAATAAAACGGCGCTGGGCATCGCCATCATCCTCTGGAAAGCCTTTGTGAATAGCCAAAGGTTGGCGGCGCGACAAAAGCGCTACCCCGTAGTGGCCTTTTTGCCCGTGATAGTGAACCTCGTAACCTAAATCGCGTATCATTTGTTCTGGAAACTGTTCATCAGCCACTTTGATTTCTTGTAAACCAATGACGTCAGGTTGATGCGTGGCAATTAATTCAGCCAATTGGTGTGGACGGGCGCGCAGACCATTGATGTTGAAAGAAATAAGTTTCATGGAAAGCCTTATAGGTTGACGGCAAAAAGTGTCGATCATGACAGGTTATGTTTAATATAACTAAATGCACGTGTTGCTGCGATTGCTGGTGGTCTTGATTTTATTGTGTTACTTCATCTTTTTAATAAAAACATTAAAATATTTATAGGCGTAAAGGCTGCATGCGGAAATTAAATTTACGACACTTGATCTTGCTCTTAACGGTCTCCACCGCTGTCTTGATTTTGGCCAATAGTTTTTATACCAGTCATCAAACGCAGCGTGCTTTGTTGATTGAGCAAACACTGGAAGCCAATCAAGCCTACGCCTCGAAAATGGCCAATAGTGTCGATGATTTTTTATTGGCGGCACAGCAGCAATTGGCTTTTGCTGCGCAAGATGTGCTTTTAGCCAATCATGATCCTAAACAGCTTGCGCATGTTACTGATCGATTACACCAGCAAACGGGCAGTTTTAACTCGGCATTAGTGGTTGACCAACAGGGTACAGTGGTCGCTGTTTCGCCTACAACAATAGGATTGTTAGGGCTGAAAATTCAGAGCCCAGGTTCTTTGCAAGCGCTACGCGAACGTAAGCCTTTGATCAGCAAACCCTATATTTCTTCGACCCATCGCTTATTGGTCTTTATTTCCCACCCGATAATAGATGCACAAGGCACCTACTTAGGTTTTGTCGGGGGGTCTATTTATTTACATGAAGAAAGTATTTTATATTCCCTTTTAGGGAAACACTATCATGCTGATGAGTCTTACATTTATGTGGTTGATCAAGACGCATACTTGATTTATCACCAAGATTCTGATCGAGTCGGTGAGTATGTGACAGGCAACCCAGTGATAGAGCAAGTTATTGCCGGTAAAGTCGGCCGCCAGCAGGTGGTTAACTCTAAAGGCGATGAGATGTTGGCCGGTTTTGCCTTTGTACCCAGCGCAGGTTGGGGGGTGGTGACTCAGCGTTCTTTGCTTGCAACCTTGGCTTCAATGGATCAGCAGATGTTATCTGTTGCTAAATATAGTTTCCCGTTTTTTGTGTTGATTATGTTTTTGGTATGGGTTGTCTCACGCTGGATTTCTCAACCGCTTTGGCAGTTGGCGCGCAGTGCTGAGGATTTAGATGAACCGGATGTCAATGCACAAATTACTAATATTTTCGTCTGGTATTTTGAAGCCTCGCAACTAAAACGGGCCATGTTACGTGGCTTGGCCGGGCTCAATAGAAAAATCGGCAAACTGAGTTTGGAAAATATTACTGATCCGCTGACCGGTTTGATGAATCGCCGTGGCATGCAAATAGCGCTGGATGAGTGGGAGCAGGAGCAACAAGGATTCTCCGTTATTATGGGTGATATTGATCATTTTAAACGCATCAATGATGAATTCGGCCATGATGTCGGTGATGAGGTTTTACAGTTTATTGCTCAACATATGAGTGAGTCATCGCGTCCTGATGACCTGATCTGTCGTGTTGGGGGTGAAGAATTTGTGGTGTTATTGCCAAAAGTAGATATCACTATTGCGTATAAAGCCGCTGAACGCTTACGTCAGCGTATCGCCAGCAATATTTGCCCGAGTGTTGGTCTGCCGATTACCATGTCGTTTGGGGTCGCCAGTTGGCTAGGCGGGGATGTCAGTATTGCGGATGTGATGAAAGATGCTGATCTTGCGCTTTATAGTGCAAAGAAAGCTGGGCGTAACCGCGTATCTGAAAGACACGCGGCATGCCCATAACTGCCCGTGACATGTTTGCGCGCGGGCCTCAGTTGCCCGCCATGATGCGATGCCATGTTTGTTAAGTTTCTGCGCTTAATCGGCACCTTGGTCGTCTGCGGATTGCTCGTATTGCACGGGCTATCAGCCTCTGCAGCAGGCCGTATTGAGGTGCAAGTCACCCCTAAGAGCACAGTACTCAAGAAGAATATTGAAGCGTATATCGCTCATCTTGCGCAAGGTGATCTTAAGTCGCTGCAGGCCGCTAAACGTACCGTACAACAACAAACTCGGCTCGCCAGCCAAGCCCTTGGTTACTATCAGACACACATTGTGCTGCGTATCAGTGAGGGTGAAGAACCCGTGTTACATGTTGAGGTTGAGCGTGGTGATCCGGTTCTTCTACGTACTGTGACGATTAAAGTGGCGGGTGAGGCGGCTGCGTTGCCAGCCTTCGCTATACCCGATGATAAGCGTCTTAAGGTCGGTGCGCGGCTGGATCACAGTGCGTATGATGATATGAAAAGCCAGTTGCAAAACCATGCGCTGCGCTTCGGCTTCTTTGCAGCGCACTTTACGCAAAGTGAATTATTAATTGATCCGCAAATCGGTGCGGCTGATATCACTTTACTGTTTGATAGTGGGCCACGTTACCGCTTAGGTAAAGTTCATTTTTCTAACCATGCAAAAATTGATCAGGCGCTGCTCGAGCGCTTGTTACCTTTTACCCCGGGTACGCCATACAACTCCGCTCTGGTTGCAAAGCTCAGCCAAAACTTACAGTCTTCGGGTTATTTTGAGCAGGTGCGCGTGGATGCAGTAGGTACAGCGCAGGGACCTTTAGATATTCCGGTTGAAGTCAGCCTCGAAGCGATCAAACCGCGCACCGTGAGTTTAGGTATAGGTTTTTCTACTGATGTGGGGCCTCGCGGACGTTTTGATTGGGAACGGCATCGGGTTAACTCATATGGTCATAAACTCGGCTTTGACAGTGAAATATCCAAGCCGCGGCAAAACGTTTCAACCTGGTATCAAGTGCCTTTGCAAGCCCCTCTCACTGATTACCTGCGTTTTTCTACGGGCTATCAGCGTGAAGAATTGATTGATACGGACAGCCGCTTAATTAACATTGGTGTGCAGTGGCATGCGCGCTTGCCCAGTGAGTGGCTACGCGTAGTATCTCTGCGCTGGGAGCAAGAAGATTATGACTTTGGCCAAGATAGCAGCGAAGGGCGGAGCAGTTTTCTAATGCCGGGTGTGGGTTATTCTGTGCTGCGTAGCGATTCGCCTGTCGACCCTAGCCAAGGTTACCGTTTGCAGTGGGATGTGCGTGGCGCTAAGCAGGGTATTTTAGCGGATGCGGACGTGTTGCATGTCTCTGCGTTAGGACGTGGCGTATTTACCGTGGCAGAGAAGCACCGTTTTCTTGGGCGTGCGCAAGTCGGGGCAATCGGTACCAATAACTATTCTGAGGTACCGCCATCGCTACGCTTTTTTGCTGGTGGTGATCAAAGTGTACGAGGCTATGATTATCAGACACTGTCACCGCGCGATGACCAAGGTAACCGTGAAGGTGGGCGCTATATGTTTGCCGGCAGTCTTGAATATCAATATAGCATTGCCGAGCGTTGGCGGGTTGCGGCGTTTGTGGATCAAGGCAATGCGTTCAACTCACTGGGCGATAAAATGAACACGGGTGCCGGTTTTGGTCTGCGCTGGGTCTCGCCGGTGGGGCCGTTGCGGCTGGATTTGGCCCATGCTTTTGATGAGGGCAAAGGTTGGCGTATTCACTTCTCGATGGGGCCTGAGTTATGAGCCGCCGCTCTTTACGCATGGTCCTGAGTGTTCTGCTGCTAATTGTCGTACTGCTAGGCTTGAGCATGGGGTTATTGGCAACCCAAACGGGCAGTCGTTGGTTGCTTAATCAAGTGCCTGGGGTAAGCGTGGATGGCCTGCAAGGTGCGTTACTCAGCGAATGGCGCGCAGAGCAGCTGCAATGGCAACAAGAGGATCTGTTGGTGCGACTCAATGATGTGCATGTGCAGCTGAGTCCGATGTGTTTACTGCGCGGCGCTGTCTGTTTAGATGTGTTAGAAGTTGCCCGCTTAGAGCTTGATTTACCAACAGCACACACACCGGCTGAGCCGCCAGCCGCGATTGAATTGCCGAGTTTACAGCTGCCATTGGCGCTTGACATTAAACGCGTGCAGATTGATGCGTTTGTTCTCAATGGTCAGTTACTTCTGAGCGATGCTGGCTTACGTGCAAGCTGGCTGGACGATGCTATTCATATCCGTGCGCTTGTTTTAAAACATCAAGACTATGCGCTGCAAGCTCAAGGTAAGATTATTCCGCAAGCCAATTGGTCAGTGGATTTAAACGTCAGCGCGCATCTACCGATGCCTAATGCCTCGGCGCTGGATCTCCAAGCACAGTTGACTGGTCGCTTGGAGTCGTTAAGTTTAAGCGCTACAAGCACAGGTTATATTGCGGCAACCCTGGATGGCCAGGTGCACGTATTGGATGCTGATGTGCCTGCGCAGCTATTACTCAAGGTGGCGAATTTTAAAGCAACGCCAGATTTGCCAGAGAGTTTAGCATTGGCTGATCTGGTGATTCAGTTAGACGGTGATCTGAAAAAAGGCTATCAAGTTGCGGGTCTTGCTCAGTTGCCCAATACGCCAGAACAGATGCGCTTGACCGCTGCCGCGCAAGTGAAAACCAGTGGTGTAGTGTTGCGTGCGTTGCGTTTGAGTGCCGGCGATGAAGCCTTTGTTGGGTTAGAGGGCAGTGTCGATTGGCAGGGTGAATTGAGCGCTGAGGCGCAGCTGCAGTGGCAATATTTCCCGTGGCATCATTTGCTTGGGCACGACGATCTTTCCGTACAGTTGCGCACTTTAACCGGCCAAGTGAGTTATCGCGCCGGTGATTATCAGGGGGCTCTCAAGGGCGATTTAACCGGGCCGGCAGGGGCTTTTACTTTAAATACAGTCTTTGATGGCAATCTTCAGCAGGTGCAGCTGAATGAATTATCCGTTGCGGCAGGGCAAGGCCGCTTACAGGGTTCGGCAACAGTCGCTTTTGCTGAGGGTGTTGACTGGTTGGCTGATATTGAAGTCAGTAAGCTTAATCCTGCGTACTGGCTAGAAGAGTTGCCGGGAGAGTTGGCCGGCAAAATACACAGTCAAGGTTCTCTGCGTGATGAGCAGTTGCAAGTGGATGCGAGCATAGACTTAAACGGTAAGCTACGAGGTTCATTGGCGCAGCTGGCTATAGAGCTGCAGGGTTCGCAGCAGTCGACAGCGATGCCTGCCTGGCAGCTCAAGAGAGCCGATATTCGTTTAGGTGACAACCGTATTTATGGCACCGCACAGGTCGATCAGGCGCTGATCGCTCAGCTACACATTGAATTGCCTCGCCTGGTTCAGTTGTGGCCGGGGTTGGCGGGTAAAGCTAGCGGTGCAGTTCGCGTTTCTGGCAGTTTAGCTGAGCCATTAGCTGTGGTGCAGTTGCAGGGCAGTGGGATTGCTTATCAAGGCAATCGGGTCGGTAAGGTAAATCTGCAGGGTGAGTTATTAGCCAAGCAGCACGCACAACTGGGATTGGATGCTGAGCGTATTTGGCTGGGTGATAATGAGTTGGGTGTATTGCATATTGATGGTCAAGGTACTTTCAAAACGCACAGCGCTCAGTTGTCTTTAGTCGGGCCTTTGTTGGATACGCAACTTAAACTGAGCGGTGCTTTTCATGAGGGTGATTGGCTGGGACAACTCCAACAGTTGCTGTTAAGCAGTCACCAGCAAAACTGGAGCTTAGAAAAATCCACTCAAATGGCTTATCGAAAAAATGGTGAGCTGACGGTGGCTGCGCACTGCTTGAGAGATGCTCAGGCCAGCCTCTGTGCCGGTGAACAGCGTTTATTGCCAGAGAGCAAAATTGATTACCACTTGCTGAAATTTCCGCTAGCGACTCTGCAACCTTGGCTGCCAGAGGATGCGCAGATTGAGGGGCAGGTTGATGGTGACTTTCAGCTTGAGCTGCTGGATAAAGGCCCTCTAGGAAAGATTACACTGGACGCAGGACAAGGCCAGTTACGCGTTAAAAATAACGAAGAATGGCAAACCTTTGCGTGGCAAACCCTGCAGGTTAGCAGTGATTTAACCGCGCAAAACATTGTCTCGAAGCTGCAGTTACAAGGCGTCGATAGCGGTCAGTTGGAACTGCTTGCTGAAATTGACCCGCGTTCTGCAGATAAAGATTTACGCGGACATTTCTTAATAAAAGACGTTGATTTATCAGTCTTGCGTCCCTTTATTGCTCAAGTAGAAACCGTCGAGGGTGTGCTTGAAGGACGTGGCACCTTAGGCGGTACTTTGTTGGCACCCTACCTGACAGGTTTTGTGCAGGTGCGTGATGCTCAGTTAAGTGGTGGCGAATTACCGGTGCCGTTTGAGCAGTTGCAGATGCGTGCCGATATTAAGGGTGAACAGCTGCAATTACAGGGTGGCTGGCGTAGTGGTGAAAACGGCTCAGGTACTATTGAGGGTCGCCTGCAGTGGGCGCAACAATTACTGCTGGATGTTGATATCAAGGGGCAGCAGTTGCCGCTGCAAGTAGAGCCTTATGCCAATATTGAAGTTGCTCCTGATTTGCACGTCAGCCTAAAAAATCAACGCTTGTTTATCTCTGGTGAAGTGGCGGTGCCCAAAGGCACCATTACAATTCCCCAGCTGCCTGAACAAGCGGTGCGCATTTCTTCTGATGCACGTGTGATTGGTCAGGCTGAGCCCGAGGCGGGTTTGCAAGTGGCGATGGATATCACCTTGAATGTTGGCGCTGAGCGTTTGCGCTTCTCTGGCTTTGGCTTGAGCGCCGATCTAAAAGGGCGGCTGCAAGTGGGTGATAATTTAGCCGGTCGTGGCATGCTGGAACTCCTTAATGGTCGTTATCGTGCCTATGGTCAGCGTTTAGAGTTGCGCCGTGCACGCTTACTGTTTGCGGGTCCTTTAAGTCAACCATTCTTGGATATCGAAGCGGTACGGGTGACGGGTGATGTAACGGCGGGTTTACGTTTAACTGGGCCTGCAGCGCAGCCGCGTAGCGAGATCTTTGCAACGCCAGCAATGAGTCAAGAGCAAGCATTGTCTTGGTTGCTCTTGGGGCGAGCACTGCAAGGTGGGGCTGAAGATGGCAATGTCATGGCGCAAGCGGCCTTGGCTTTAGGTTTAATGGGCACCGCACCGATCACCAATAAACTGGCGGAAGTCTTTGGCGTGCAGGATTTTTTGTTGGAAAGTGAAGGCAATGGTTTAACCTCTAGTGTGGTGGCCAGTGGCCGTATCAGCGAACGTATCAGTGTGCGCTACGGGGTGGGAGTGTTCGAGCCTGCTAGCGCTTTAACGCTACGTTATGAGCTGACTAAACGGCTATATTTGGAGGCGGCTAGTGGCTTAGCTAACTCATTGGATTTGTTCTATAAACGTAACTTCTGAAATGCTTTAGTGGTTGTTGAGTCGCGGTTAAAGCACTGTGTGCGGGGCATTAAATTAGGTTGGGCTTGGCTTGTGTGCTACACTACGTGCATCGAAGTCACCCAAAAGTGGTTTATGTTTACCTTGCGTTTTAGTTTCACTCCTTTCTTGATGCTCTATCTCTTTGAGAAATACTGGCGCGGCAGCCTGTAGCTGGTTTATTTCTCACATCTCACGATGTCTTAATCAATTTTAATAAAAGAGTCACTTAAGTTGTTTAAAACTTAAGCGGACAACTGTATCTAGAAATTATGGACGCTCTAAAAGAGCTGCTGCTGATAAGTCAACTGATTCAATGACTTAAGTGCTTTTTCAGAGAATCCCTAAGGGGTTTCAAAATGTATTACTGGTTTATGTTGGCTTTAGCCGTTGTTGCTGAGGTGTTAAGCACAGTAGGTATGAAGTACGCTGCAACCAATTCGCCGATCTTTGGTTATTTGTTGATGGCGTTAATGATTTCTTTGTCGTTTTATGCGTTTTCCCGTGCGGTCATGCACATTCCTTTGGCGGTTTCTTATGCTATTTGGGAAGGCCTGGGGTTGTTTCTAATTGGTATCGCTGGAGTGGTGTTATTTGGCGAGTATCTGTCGTTAGGTGAGATGTTTGCTATTGCCTTAATGCTGGTGGGTTTATTGCTTGTCACTTTTGATAAAGGTAAAGCCGCTGAAACAGATGAAAAGTCACCCGTTGTGCAGAAAATCAATAGAAAGCCTGTGCAAACGGCACGTATGCAAAATGTAGCGCGTACTCAAGCTAAACCTTTGCGTATCACAACATTAGGTGAGGTAGCACTATGATAGTCCCTGTCTCTTTATTGATCGGTTCAGTGTCCTTGGATTTATTAGCCTGTTATTGCGTGAAACGTTCTAAAGGCTTTCAAAAAGTCGTTTGGGGTTTAGCAGGTTTGTTGGCAATTATCAGTGCCTTTGTTTTATTAAGCTTTGTGGTTCGTGATATCCCATTGGGTATTGCCTATTCAGTTTGGGGTGGTCTGGGTGTGTTAGGTACGGTGCTGCTGGATCGCATGCTGTTTAACTCGCGCTTAGGCAAACAAGGCATGATCGGCGTGGCCTGTATCGTCGCCGGTATTGTTGCAATGCAAATCTAAACGTTGCGGCTATTCAGTCATAACACAAAACAGCTGTATCTCTATAAAGCGGCAAGCGCTTGCCGCTTTTCTATTTTTGGACATAATTCGTCCGTTCTCTATTGCTTTTAGTTGGCACACTCTTTGCTTTAATCCTCATACATAGCTACGGGCGTCAATTGCCCATCGCGGAGGATTTACCATGGATAAGATGCTTTATATCTCCATGACTGGCGCAAGCCATAATACAAAAGCCTTACAAGCACATGCCAATAATTTGGCCAACGTCTCGACTAGCGGTTTTAAGCGTGACTTCGACCAAGCCCGCTCGATGCCTGTGTTTGGTGATGGTCTGCCGGCTCGTGTGTATGCGATGAGTGAGCGTCCAGGCACAGATTTTACCTCAGGCTCATTACAAGAAACGGGTCGTGACCTTGATGTCGCAGCAACAGGTGATGCCTGGTTGGCTGTGCAAGCAGCGGATGGCAGTGAAGCTTACGTGCGTACTGGCAGTTTGCAAATTGACGCTTTAGGCATGTTGCGTACTGCGTCCGGTTTGCCGGTGCTGGGTAATGCCGGCCCCATTGCTGTACCACCTGAGCAAAAAGTTGAAATTGGTCAAGACGGCACGATCAGTATTCGCGCATTAGGTGAAGCGCCCAGCGTTATGGCTGAAGTGGACCGCTTAAAGCTGGTACTGCCTGATCCTAAACAGTTAGAGAAGGGTGTGGATGGTTTAGTGCGTGCGCGTGACGGTCTGCCATTTGCAGCAGATGCTAATGCGCGAGTGGTTTCCGGCTTCACCGAAGCCAGCAACGTCAATGCCGTAGAAGAAATGACGGCGATGCTGTCTTTGTCACGTCAATTTGAACTGCATGTGAAAATGATGCGCACTGCCGAGGACAATTCGTCTGCAGTGGCACGCGTTATGCAGTTAACTTAGTTATTAGTCAATTAGGTATTGCAGCGTCATAAAGTCGGCGCTCGAGGAGAACGATCATGCTTCCAGCACTTTGGGTCGCTAAAACAGGTTTATCCGCACAGGATATGAACCTCACAACGATTTCGAATAACTTAGCCAACGTATCCACTACAGGCTTTAAGCGTGATCGTGCCGAGTTTGAAGACTTGCTCTACCAAATCCGTCGCCAGCCGGGTGGGCAATCGAGTCAAGACAGCGAATTACCGAGCGGTTTGCAGTTGGGTACGGGTGTGCGCATCGTGGGTACGCAAAAAATCTTTACCGCGGGCAGTCTGCAAACCACTGAGCAACCGTTAGATATGGCGATTAATGGTCGTGGTTTTTTCCAAGTATTAATGCCCGATGGTACGGTTTCATACACTCGTGATGGTAGCTTTCACCTCAGTTCAGATGGACAAGTGGTGACCTCTAATGGTTTTGCCTTGGAACCTGCGATTGTTTTGCCACCAGAAGTGCGCACCTTTACCGTCGGTGAAGACGGTACTGCCACAGTGACCACGGCCGGCAACCCGCAAGCGCAAATTGTTGGCAATATTCAAATTAGCGACTTTGTTAACTCTGCGGGTTTGGAAGCGATTGGTAGCAACCTGTTTTTAGAAACAGCCGCCAGTGGCGCACCGCAAAATGGTACGCCAGGCCTGAATGGTCTTGGTACTGTGCTGCAGAATACCTTGGAAAACTCTAACGTCAGTGTGGTTGAAGAGTTGGTGAATATGATCACCACCCAGCGCGCCTATGAAATGAATTCAAAAGTTATTTCGACTGCGGATCAAATGCTGTCCTTTATTACTCAGCAGCTTTAAGACAGTGATGGGGAGTGATCTGATGAAACGTTCATTGATGCTGGTCAGTATGGTTTGTGCAACGGCCTTGGTCGGTTGCATGCAAGTACCACCAAAACCGAATGATCCTTATTATGCGCCAGTGCTGCCACGTACTCCGCTGCCTGCCACGCAAACCAATGGCTCTATTTATCAAGCGGACTTTGACACGAACTACTTTACTGACCGTAAAGCTTTTCGTGTGGGCGACATTATAACCATCAGCTTAAATGAGCGCACTCAAGCCAGTAAAAATGCCAGCTCACAGATCGACAAAGACAGCAGTGTGGATATTGGCGTGCCGAATCTTTTTGGCATGGCAATGGCGCCGAAAAATCCGTTGGCAGGCCTTAGCGCGCTAGGACTGACCAACGATAATTTAAGTTTAGAGGCCGGTTACGACGCTACGCGTTCTACGAGCGGCTCAGGGCAAACCGGTCAAAGCAATAGTTTGTCGGGTTCAATTACCGTGACTGTTGCTGAAGTCTTCCCTAATGGCGTGCTGGCTGTACGCGGTGAAAAATGGTTGACGCTGAATACCGGGGATGAGTTGGTGCGTATTTCTGGCATTGTTCGCGCTGACGATATCAGCACCGATAACATGGTTGACTCCACACGCATTGCTGATGCACGGATCACCTACTCAGGCACGGGTGCGTTTGCTAATGCCAGTCAACCGGGTTGGTTGGATCGCTTCTTTCTGAGCCCAATGTGGCCCTTTTAAAGGTAGGACAGATTATGCCTAAGTATTTTATTGCCTGCCTTGCAACGCTATTTTTTAGTGGCTTAGCTCAAGCCGAGCGCCTAAAAGATTTGGCCAGTATTCAAGGTGTGCGCAGTAACCAACTGATTGGTTATGGCTTGGTGGTTGGCCTGAGCGGCAGCGGTGACCAAACCACGCAAACGCCTTTTACTGTGCAAACTTTCAACAACATGCTCGCGCAGTTCGGTATTAAAGTGCCAGCAGGTGGCAATGTACAGTTGAAAAACGTTGCGGCGGTGTCTATTCATGCCGATCTACCTGCGTTTGCCCGCCCAGGACAAACCATTGATATTACTGTTTCTTCAATTGGTAATGCGAAAAGTTTACGTGGTGGCAGTTTGTTGATGACGCCATTAAAAGGGATTGACGGTAATGTCTATGCGATTGCGCAAGGTAATTTAGTGGTGGGTGGTTTTGATGCCAGTGGTGCTGATGGTTCGCGCATCACCGTCAATGTTCCGTCAGCGGGCCGCATTCCATCGGGTGCAACGGTTGAGCGTGCGGTGCCAAGTGGCTTTAATCAAGGCGATTACTTGACCTTGAATTTAAATCGTCCAGATTTTACTACCGCTAAAAATATCGTTGATAAGCTCAACGATATGCTTGGCCCAAGAGTGGCGCAAGCGGTCGATGCTGGCTCGATTCGTGTATCCGCACCGATTGATCCAAGCCAGCGCGTCGATTACTTGTCGATTATTGAAAACATAGATATTCAAGCCGGCCAAGCCGTGGCCAAAGTCATTATTAATGCACGTACCGGCACCATCGTGATCGGTCAAAATGTACGTGTACAACCTGCCGCAGTAACGCACGGTAGTTTAACGGTAGTGATTACTGAAGATCCGATTGTCAGTCAGCCAGAAGCTTTTTCACAAGGGCAAACAGCGGTTGTACCTCGCTCTAAAGTCAATGCAGAACAAGAAGCCAAGCCGATGTTTAAGTTTGGCCCAGGGACTACTCTGGATGAGATTGTTCGTGCGGTGAATCAAGTGGGTGCCTCTCCCTCTGACTTGATGGCGATTCTTGAAGCACTCAAGCAAGCAGGCGCGCTACAAGCCGACCTGATTGTGATTTGAGGATAGTCTTATGAATTTGCACAGCAGCAGCGTAGCCGATAGCGGCGCTTATACTGACTTAAACCGTCTAAACCAACTTAAAGTGGGTGAAGGTCGTGACAGTGAAGCCAATATTCGTAAAGTCGCGCAAGAATTTGAGTCATTATTTCTGGGTGAAATGATGAAAGCGATGCGTGCGGCAGGTGATGTGTTGGCGGATGACAACTTCATGAATACCAACGAAAGCAAAACCTACCGTGATATGTATGATCAGCAGTTGTCCGTGACGTTATCGCAAGGTAAAGGCATGGGGATGGCGGATGTTTTGACGCGTCAGCTATCGCAAGCACCGCAGCCTAGCACTGCCAATCCCTTTACTCAGGAAGCGGTTGCGCCGGTGACTGCTGCAGAAACACCAGCAGCGGCACCATTGATCAATGCATTGCAGCCACAAATAAATCCTGTTGCTGCTGATCGTCAGCGCGATGACACCGCATTACTCAATCTGCGTCGTTTAGCTTTGCCGGCGACTGCTGCAGGTCGTTCATTGGCTGGAATTGGTGCGGCGGCGCCAGAGGCTTTGCACAATGGCTTAGCGCAACGCTCCAATGAAGTGCCTCAAAACTGGCACGCCGCACGCAGTTATCCAGCACCACGTGAGCAGGTTTTAGAGGTCACAGGGCAAGCCATTGCAAAGGCAACGGCAGAGGACTTAAGCCGTAAAACCTTTGCCTCGCCGGAAGAGTTTGTTGCCACCATGATGCCGATGGCAGAGCAAGCAGCGAAAAAACTCGGTGTTGATCCGCGCTATTTAGTGGCACAGGCCGCTTTAGAAACGGGCTGGGGAAAATCAATTATCCGTGGTGATGGTGTTAGCAGTCACAACTTATTTGGTATTAAAGCGCATGGTTGGGACGGTTCGTCAGCAAAAGTGACCACCTCTGAATTTGTCCAAGGCGTTAAAGTTAAAGAGAACGCTGAATTTCGGAGCTATGACTCATTTGAGCAGAGCTTCAACGATTACGTGGGTTTTTTGCAAAGTAATGGCCGTTATAGTCAAGCGCTGCAGTCCACGGCTGACCCTGAGCGTTTTGTCAGTGAATTGCAGCAGGCGGGTTATGCCACAGATCCAAATTATGCAAAAAAGATTTCACAGATTGCACAGAAATTGCATACCTATCAACAAGTGGCGAATGTTGAGATGCCACGTACTAATGTGCGGGCTTGAGGTGAGAAATGGCTGACTTATTAAACATTGGATTATCTGGATTAAGTGCCGCAAAAACCAATTTAACGGTGACTGGGCACAATATTACCAACGTCAATACGCCAGGCTATACTCGGCAAGATACGGTGCAGGTCACGCGTTCGCCGCAGTTTACCGGTGCCGGTTATATTGGCTCAGGCACCAGCCTGACGGATATCCGTCGCAGCTATAACGAATTTCTAACCACACAGTTACGCTCAAGCACGGCACTGAACAGCGATGTTCAGGCCTATAAAAGCCAAATTGAACAGCTGGATGGTTTGTTAGCCGGTACGACAACCGGCGTCACACCATCATTGCAAGCACTGTTCTCATCGCTACAAACCGCAGCAGAAGACCCCGCCAATATTCCGGCGCGTCAGCTCGTCTTAGCCGAGGCCGAGGGCTTAAGTCGCCGTTTTAATAATATTTACGACAATATAAGCTCGCAAAATAGTTTTATTAATAAGCAATTGGTGAGCACCACGGATCAAATTAATCGTTTGGCGCAAACCGTGGGTAGTCTCAATATCGAGATTGCTAATGCCGGTACTAATGCTCAGCAGCCTAATGATTTATTGGATGCGCGCGATGAAGCTGTCCGTCAATTGTCCACCTATATTGGTGTGACAGTGGTCGTGCAAGATGACAACAGCTTTAACCTCTCAATTGGTAGCGGTCAGCCATTAGTGGTGGGTGGTACCGTGAATCAGCTGGAAGCTGTCCCTGGGCGCGGTGATCCGGATAAGTTTGAGATTGATTTTATCAGTGGTAATTCACGGCAAAATATCACGGGCAGCATCAGTGGTGGTGAAGTCGGTGGTTTGCTGCGTTATCGTGACGAAGTACTCGACCCTACCTTGAATGCTTTAGGTCGTTTAGCCTTGACTATTAATTCCGAAATCAATAGTCAGCTCGGTCAAGGTTTAGACCTGAAAGGGCAGGTGGGTGCTGATTTATTCAATGCTATCAACGACCCTAAGCTGACCGCTTTACGTGTTCGTCCAATGGCCGATAATGTCAGTAATGTTAGTGCTGACATGATGATTACCAATACCCAGTTACTGACCACCAGTGATTACCAACTGGATTTTGACGGAACCAACTACAGCGCGCGACGTTTAAGTGACGGTGCGGCAATGAGCGTGACTATTGGGGCGGGTGGCGAGCTGAACTTCGCTGACAGTGCCGGCCGTGACCAAGGCTTTACCTTGCAGATGACGGGTACGCCAGCGGCCGGTGATCGTTTTGTGCTGGAGCCCACTCGCCGTGGTGCAACAGATATTTCTGTGGTGCTTGATCAGCCCGATCAGTTAGCTTTTGCTGCACCTTTTAAAGCCGGCGCAGAGTTACAGAATATAGGCAATGGCACGATTGGTCAGCCTTCTGTTGAAATGGTGCTCAATCCAGCTAATCTGCCTCAAGCCAACTTTGTCGCGGATGATTTAAGTCTTGATCACCTTAAAGCCGTTGGCGATATTGGCTTACATTACGATGATGCCTCCGGCTCGATGGTATTTGATACGCCATTACCTGCGGGAGTGAGTATCACGACGATTCCTGTTGAAGGTCAGCCAGCACCAGGTGTTATTACTGGCTTGCCGATCACATCAGGGCAAACCAACCAACTGAGCTATGCTATTGAAGTTGATATAGCCGGTGTGCGGCAAAGTTTTACCATCAATCAAACCATCAGTGGCCGCCCGCAAGATGGTGATCAGTTTACGGTTAGCTTTAACCAAAACGGCGTATCAGATAACCGTAATGCATTAAAGCTCGCTGATTTGCAGAATAAACAAGTGGTTGGTGTGGATGCCAATATCACAGATATTAGCACTGGCGTCAGTTTTACTGATGGTTATGGTGACATGGTTGAGCGGGTTGGTACGTTAACGGCGCAAGCACGGCAAGATGATGTCGCAACGAGTGCGATCCTTAAACAGTCCACCGATAATCGTGATTCTTTATCTGCGGTTAACCTCGATGAAGAAGCGGCAAATTTGATTAAGTTTGAACAGTACTACAATGCCTCCGCACAGATTATTCAAGTTGCGCGAACCTTGTTCGATACACTCATTAGTACATTTAGATAAGCGTTGCCTGCACTGTTGTACAGGCAAAAAGATCAGGAGTTAAGCCATGCGTATTTCTAGCTTACAAGCATTTAACAATGGCGTGCAGGGATTGCAGCGTAACTATGCCGAGACGATTCGCACCCAAGAGCAAATTGCCTCTGGCAATCGTATTTTAACGCCTGCCGATGATCCGGTGGCTTCGGTGCGCTTAATGCAGCTTGAGCAGCAGCAGAATATGCTTGGCCAATATAAAGACAATTTGACTGCTGCCAATAACAGTTTAGTGCAAGAAGAGTCTACCTTGAACTCAGTCAATACCATCATGCAACGGGTGCGTGAGCTAGCAGTGCAAGCTGGTAATGGTGCGCTGAGTCAAAGTGACCGCCAATCAATTGCATCCGAGCTGCAAGAGCGTGAGGACGAACTGCTGGGCTTGATGAACACAAAAAATGCGCGCGGCGAATACTTATTTGCTGGCTTCCAGGGCAAGACTCAGCCTTTTGTGCGTCAAGCCGATGGTAGTTTTTCTTACGAGGGTGATGAAGGCCAACGTAATCTGCAAATTGGTAGCTCGTTGAATGTAGCGATCAGCGATAACGGTAAAAAAGTCTTCCAGAACGTGACCAATGCGGCACGCTTAGATACCACTCTCACGGCAACTGCAGGTTCTAGCTTGGCTGTTTCAGCACCACTGGTGCAGGATGAAGTCGCCTTTTCTGGTAGTCCAGCCTTTCCTGCTGGAGGTGTGACCATCCGTTTTGGTGATCCAGCTGCAGTGCCAGCCGGTGATCCAAAAAGCTACGAAGTGTTTGCCAGTCCCTACACTACGGGTGATATCGCTTTACAAAGTGGCAGTATGGATGACGACGACAGTCGCCAAGATTCATTGGTTTTTCGCGGCGTTGTCGTGCAGTTTGACGGGGTTCCTGCGGGTGGTGAAAGTATCAGTATTACTGCTGATCCGACGCGTGAGAAGCAAGGTGTACTGGATACAATTTATCAGTTACGCATGGCTTTGGAAGAAAATCCTGATAGCCCTGAAGGCAATCGTGCCACTCGCGATGCGGTGGCTGCAGCACTGACTAATATTGATCATGCGATGGTGACTATTGATAGTACGCGAGGCAATATTGGTGCGAGGATGAACGTTATCGAAACCACCCTGACCGATAACGAAAATGTCACTTTAATCAACAAAACCGTACAAGCTGAACTGCGCGAAGTCGATTACCCTGAAGCCTTATCTAAACTTGCTTTCCAAAGCGTTGTTCTGGAAGCGGCACAGCAGAGCTTTGTGAAGATCAGTCAGCTGAATTTGTTTGATAAATTGCGTTAAGGAAATGCTGAATAAATCAACAAATGTCATTGCGAACGAAGTGAAGCAATCTGATTAGCTTTGTGTATCAACGAGTTAGAGATTGCCGTGTCGCTTTGCTCCTCGCCATGACCGAATTAATCAGGGCTTCCTTAATAGTATCGAGTGTATTTCTAAGTCGTTGTTTTGATGAGAATTTAGGAGGCTAAAGTACAGTGAGAATAAACAGCCTTAAAAGGCTTTAAAAAAGATTAAAGTTATTTGTGACACAGACGATACATATAGTGAATGCGAAATAACTGGGTCACTTAGAGCTACACAACCCAAGGCTCGCACCCAGTTAGATTTTTGATTATAGCCCATTGGAGGCATATACCATGGCACTTACAGTTAATACAAACATTGCGTCCCTTAACACTCAGCGCAACTTAAGCTCGTCTTCCAATGCGCTGGCCACCTCATTACAGCGTTTATCAACCGGTTCACGCATAAACTCTGCAAAAGACGATGCGGCGGGTCTGCAAATTTCCAACCGTTTAACCAGCCAGATTAACGGTTTGGGCGTAGCGGTACGTAACGCTAACGACGGTATCTCGTTAGCGCAAACAGCTGAAGGTGCATTGCAACAGTCAACTAACATTCTGCAGCGTATGCGTGACTTGTCACTGCAGTCAGCTAACGGCTCTAACTCAACGACTGAGCGCCAAGCGTTGAATCAAGAAGTTGGGCAGCTGAAAGAAGAGTTAAACCGTATCGCTGATACCACTACCTTTGGTGGCCAGAAACTATTAAATGGTGACTTTGGTACTAAGTTATTTCAAGTCGGCGCTCAGGCTAATGAAACGATTGGTGTTTCAATTAACTCTGCTTCTGCTCGTGAGGTAGGTGCTAATCGTCAAGATTTAGCGGGAAATACACTAGGTGTTATTACTGCTGCTGCTACTGATGCAGGAGCTACTGTTGCAAGTGCCGGCTTAACTATCACAGGTAGCGCTGGAACTGCAGTGACAGGTGTGATAGCTGCAGGATCAGCAGCAGCAGCAGCAGCTTCAATAAATCTTGTTACTGGTAAAACTGGTGTGTCAGCAGATGCTAGATCAGGTGTTGAGCTATCAGGCTTGAGTGCGGCAGGAACTGTCTCGTTTAGCCTTGCAGGCGATGGAGGATCTACAAATACAGCTGCAGTAAGTGCTGTGATTGCAGATCCTAGTGATATGCGAGCGTTAGCAACCGCGATTAATGCGCAAAGTGCAAAAACAGGTATCTCTGCTACTCTGACTAGTAACAACTCTAAGCTTGAGTTGATTAATGAAAAGGGTGAGGATATTGTTTTTAGTGGTTTCAATCATAGCGGTGCTAGTGGTGAAACTCTTACTCTAAATAAGCTTGATTATGACGGTAATGTTGATTCAGCTGTTACAGATAATCTTGTCCAAGGAGGTGATGTAACCGCGCGTGTAACAGGAAGTATTCGCATGGATAGCAGCAGTGCTTTTCAGATTACCGCTGCAGATGCAACTTTGGCCACTACTGGTTCTACACTATCGACACTTGCAGCAGTTGAAGACGTAAATATTAGCACTGCTTCAGGTGCACAGAATGCTATTTCAGTGATTGATGCAGCGATTGCTGGAATTGACTCTAATCGTGCAGCGCTCGGTGCGGTGCAGAATCGCTTTGAGAACACCATCTCTAACTTACAAAGCATCGGTGAAAACGTTTCCGCGGCTCGTGGTCGTATTCAAGACACTGACTTCGCTGCAGAAACTGCGAATCTGAGTAAAAACCAGATTCTGCAACAGGCGGGTACCGCGATCCTTGCGCAGGCCAACCAGTTGCCGCAAGCAGTGCTTAGCTTGTTAGGCTAATGAACAGTCGTTAGTGGCATACTCAGGGGGCAGTGTTTAACACTGACCCCTGTTTTGGCTTGTAATGAGGTGAAGTATGGATATTAAAACAGAGTACCGCTTGCCTCCCGCAATCACCGTTGGCGACGTTAAAGTACCAGCGCAAACAGTGGGCAATAAAGTTCCGTTAAACGAGAAAACTACAGCGTTGCAAGCAGCGACTAAGCCTGAGAATGATGTTGCACCGCTGGACACAGCAGTAAAAGATGCGAAAGCAGAGCGAGATACGCTAGAAACAGCGGTCTCCAATCTGCAAGATTTTACTCAAAATATTCAACGCAATTTAAATTTCTCGATCAACGAAAGCACTGGGCGTACTGTGGTTGAAGTGACAGATCGAGTCTCAGGTGAGGTCATTCGTCAGTTACCTACTGAAGAAGCGCTACGTTTGGCCGAAAGCTTAGATGAGATGCGTAGCTTGTTATTTACTGCGCAGGCATAATATGAGTATCCGCATACGCGGAGATTTTAAAACTTAGGGCATGGCTCTAAGTTAGTTAGAGCGGCCTTTAAGGCTAGACTCGACATATATTAAACACCAGAAACTGGTGAAGGTGGTTAGCATGGCAGGTATTACAGGCATTGGCTCCGGCCTTGATATTAACAACATCGTTAAAGTAATGGTTGAGGCGGAAACGGCTCCCAAAGCTGCGCAGTTGTCTCGCCTTGAAAAAACCACCACCACCAAGATTTCAGCATTGGGCAGTTTAAAAGGTGCGTTAAGTAATTTTCAAACCACCATGAAAGACTTAAATAAAATGTCTTTGTTTGAAAATCGCACCGCTGTTTCTTCGAATACCAGCGCCTTAACGGCGAGCGCCAGTAAAACAGCCCTATCAGGCAGCTACAGTGTTGCTGTGCAGCAATTGGCTAGCAGCAGTAAAGTGGCAACCGCTGCATTAGCTAAAGACTTTTCCGCAGATGCTGCAGGTACTTTGACAGTCAGCTTAGGTAGCGACGATGAGAGTCCAGTTACTGTCAATGTTGAAAATGGTGCTTCTTTAATTGAAATCCGTGATGCATTAAATGCACAGCTTAAAGATAAAGGTATCAGCGCTAACATCGTTAATAATCCAAGTACTAAGCAGCCTCAATTAGTCTTGAGTGCTGAAGCAACCGGTGACGGTAAGGATATTTCGATAGTAGGTGCGGGTGGCAATCTTAGTGATTTAAATATCGATGGTGCAAGCGCACCTACAATAGGTGTCGGTGGATATTTAGAGAAAGCTAGTAATGCGAAATTTACCATTGATGGCCTAACGCTAGAAAGTGCCAGCAATACCATTGATGATGCTATCCCCGATGTCAGTTTTACTTTAAAAGGTAAAACAGAAGAAAATAAACCACTTACGGTCACTGTAGGTCAAGATAACTCTGGGGTTAAATCACAACTGCAAAAGTTTGTTGATTCTTATAATGAGCTGATCAAAGTCACCAGTGAGTTAACCGGTGTCACCAAAGTTGGTGATGATAAAGCGCCAGTCGTCGGTGGCTTGGTGGGTGACTCAACAGTGCGTACCTTGCTTAGCGGCATGCGTAATGAGTTAACCAATGCTTCAGGTGTTGAAGGTTTACAGGTGCTGGCTGATTTAGGTATTACCACACAGAAAGATGGCACACTGAAAATTGACGATGAAAAGCTTGGTAAAGCGTTAGAAAGTAACTTTGACGCGGTCGCTCAGTTTGTCGCTGGTGACAATGGCTTAATGACACGTATGGATAAACGTATCAGTGGCTATGTTGAAACCGGTGGCGTTCTAGAGCAGCGTATTAAAGGTTTAACCGAGACTAACTCAGGCATTGATACGCAACGTGAAACACTTATTCGTCGTGCTGGCGCGATTGAAGCTCGCTTGTTCAAACAATTTAATGCAATGGATGCGCTGGTAAGTCAGTTAAATAACACCAGTGCTAGCTTGCTGCAGTCTTTAGAAAACTTACCCGGATTCGTTCGTAAGGATAAATAACCAATGAGTAAACCTATGCAAACTTATAACTCTGTAGCAGCGGGTCAAGATTTAACCCCATATCAAGCGGTAGAACTGTTGCTTGACGGTGCTTTGGCAAGTATCTCTACTGCCATTATTGCTCAGCAGGAAAATAATCCTTCCCAGCGTGGTGAGGCGGTAGGTACTACGCTAACTATTATTGGTTTACTGCAAGACAGTTTGGATAAAAGCTTAGGCGGCGAACTCGCTGAAAATCTTGATGCTTTATATGATTACATGACTCGCCGCTTAGCAGGTGTGGCTGTCGATAAAACAGCACACAGCTTAGAAGAAGTGCAAAGCATCGTTTTACAGCTGCGTGAAGGCTGGTCACAGATTGATCCTGCGCAAGAACCAAAAGAATTGTAAGAAAAAGCTAAAGAAACCGCGGTCGTTGGCGATATAGGTATTAGTAGAAACGCTTATGGAGCACGATGTTATGAATGCAATGACCGCTATGCGTCAGTACCAGTCAGTCAATAATCAAGCGCAAGCGATTGAGGCCAGCCCGCATCGTCTTATTCAAATGTTGATGGAAGGTGGTTTAACCCGTTTGGCTCAAGCACGTGGCGCTATGGAGCGTGATCAAACGGCTCTTAAAGGTGAATTAGTCAGCAAGGCCATCGCTATTGTGGGTGGTTTGCGTCAAGGTCTAAACGTAGAGCAAGGCGGTGAGTTGGCGGTCAATTTAGATAATCTATACGCCTACATGACCACTCGTTTAATGGAAGCCAACCTAAAAAATGATCCAGCGATTTTAGAAGAAGTCGCAGGTTTATTGCGCGAAGTAAAAACCGGTTGGGATGCTATTGCGGCATAAGCAGCGTAGACAAGAGGCAAGTAGCATGAGCACAAGCACTGTTGAGCAGCTTCAAAGTACCAGTACGGCGTTGCGTGATGCGCTGGCACAGCAAGACTGGCAGGCGGTTGGTGAGTTAGATTTACAGTGTCGTCAGGCGGTTGATTGCGCGATGGCTGATCCTCATCAACAAACCGATGAGTTACGTGCCCGCATGCAAGAGTTGTTGGATTTATACCGTGAATTAGTCAGTGTTTGTCACGCCGAGCAACAACGTATTGCGGGTGAGTTACGGCAGATCAATCAGTCTAAACAAAGTGCAAAAGTGTACCAAATGTTCGGTTGATGTATAGCATATCTAAAAACCCCAAGAGCAATTTGCCTTGGGGTTTTTTCGTTATGGTCTGTTAAGTATTTTCATGACATATTAAAAAGAATGCGTCATAAAATTGACAATATGGATTTTTTTTACTTTACTAGTGGCAGTTTGCCGTTATGCCAAGTTGGCGTCCTTTATCTTTTGAGTTTAAGTAGTCCTTATGTGGCGAGAAACGAAAATCCTGCTGATCCATGATCAGGCTGAGCAGCGTAAAGAATTTGCCAATATCCTTACCTTTTTGGATGAAAGTTATCTGACCTGTGAAAGCACAGGCTGGCGCACTGCCGTGGCAGAGCTAAACTCCAGTCGTGGTGTGTTGTGTGTGCTGGTCGGTGGTATCAATAAGTCAGCCCGTTTGCTTCAAGTGATTAAAGAGTTGTCTGAGTGGGATGAGTTTATGCCCATTGTTCTGCTTGAGGATGATGAATCACCTGAGTTGCCTAGTGATGTACAGGCCGCGGTGCTGACGCGATTAGAAATGCCTGCGAGTTACACTAAATTATTGGATATTCTGCACCGCGCTCAGGTGTACCGTGAGATTTATGATCAGGCGGCTGAGCGTCGCACCCAGCGCGAGCCTAATTTGTTTCGCAGCTTAGTCGGGGCCAGTCGCTGTATTCAACATGTTCGACAAATGATGCAGCAGGTGGCGGATACGGAAGCCAGTGTGCTGATTCTGGGTGAATCAGGGACCGGTAAAGAAGTGATTGCGCGCAATTTGCATTACAACTCCAAGCGCCGTGATGGGCCTTTTGTGCCGATCAACTGTGGTGCAATTCCGGCTGAACTACTAGAAAGTGAGTTGTTTGGCCATGAGAAAGGCGCTTTCACTGGTGCTATCAGTGCGCGTGCGGGACGTTTTGAATTGGCTAAGGGCGGTACGCTGTTTCTTGATGAAGTGGGCGATATGCCGTTGACCATGCAGGTTAAATTATTGCGCGTTTTACAAGAGCGTATTTTTGAGCGCATCGGTGGGAATAGTTCGTTAACGGCGGATGTGCGAATCATTGCGGCGACCCATAAAAATCTTGAGGACATGATTGAGGTGGGTAGTTTTCGTGAAGACTTATTTTATCGCTTAAACGTGTTTCCCATTGAAATGCCACCGCTGCGTGAGCGCACTGAAGATATTCCATTGCTGATTAATGAGCTGGTCTCGCGTATGGAACATGAGAAGCGTGGTTCGGTGCGTTTTAATGCAGAGGCTATTATGTCGCTGTGTCAGCACAGCTGGCCGGGCAATGTGCGTGAGTTAGCCAATTTGGTCGAGCGCATGGCAATCATGTATCCGCACGGTGTGGTGGGTATCAGTGAGCTGCCTAAGAAGTTTCGCTACATTGAAGAAGAAGATGGTATTCAAGAGTTACGCGAAGAACTCAGCGAGCGTGCGGCGTTGTTAGCGCCAGCGGTTGAAGCGCCGATGAGCCCTAATCAATTGCCCTCTGAAGGTTTAGATTTGCGTGAGTACTTAGCCGAGCTTGAGCAGGATCTTATTCAGCAAGCGCTTGACGAAGAAGACGGTGTGGTGGCGCGTGCTGCAGAACGTTTAAATATTCGTCGCACCACCTTGGTCGAAAAAATGCGTAAATATGGCATGGGGCGTAAAGAAGAGGATTAAGTCTGCGCGTCGCGCTCACTTTCTTTACAATGCCGCTCTTTATTGATGAATGGAGCGGCGCCCATGCAGCAGCATCCAGCTGAAGACTCACCTTTAGGTAAAAGCAGTGCGTATCTGAGTCAATATGATGCCAGCTTATTGTTTGGTATTGCGCGCGCGAAAAAATGGCGAGAGCTCGGCTTTAATGCAGATAATTTGCCCTATGTTGGTGCTGATATCTGGAATTGTTATGAGTTGTCATGGCTGCTGCCTTCAGGTAAACCTGTGGTAGCGATAGGACAGTTTAGTGTGCCCGCTGATTCGCCGAATATCATTGAGTCAAAATCTTTTAAGTTGTATTTAAATTCCTTTAATCAAAGTGTATTTGCCTGTTTTGCTGATGTACAAGCGCGATTAACGGCTGACTTGTCAGTCGTGGCTGGAGCGTTTGTACAGGTGGCGCTGAAAACACTAGATAATGCGGTCATAGAAGGCCTCCATACGCCACAGGGTGTTTGCATTGATGACCTGGACATTAAGATCAATCATTACGAGCATCCCTCAGTGCAGATGTTATCTTGCCGCACTGAGCGCGTTGAGGAACGGCTCTATAGCCACCTGCTTAAATCCAATTGTCCGGTTACTGGGCAGCCTGACTGGGGTACGGTACAGGTGCATTACCGTGGGCAGGTCATTGAGCACGCCAGTTTGTTGGCCTATCTGATCAGTTTTCGTCAACATCAAGACTTTCATGAGCAGTGTGTTGAACGGATTTTTTTAGATTTGCAGCAGCTGCTTAAACCTGATTTTTTAAGTGTTTATGCGCGTTATGTGCGTCGCGGTGGCTTGGATATCAATCCATATCGCAGTACAGAGCAGACCGAGATGCCCAATCTGCGTCTGGCACGTCAGTAGTTTGAGTGGGTGAGATTTAAGAAAAGGCTGCCCGAACTGTGGGAGGGGATTTATTCCCGATGCAGGCCAGCCTGTAGCAACCTGCGAGATACTCCGTTCAAACACATGCTTTTCAGAAGCATCTCGAGAATAAACTCTCTCCTACAAAAGACGCAGCCTGTTACAGCTTGCTCGATTTACCTGCTTTTGCGCGCTCAGCCTGCCATTCTTCATGGCTTTGTGCCGCTTCGCTTGCCTCAACACGCTTAAGAATTGTGAAGTAGTCTTGCTTAGACGGGTGTGCCATAACGGTGTTGCGTGAGTTGGCTTGCACCACATACACCGTTTGTACATTTTGATGATCAAAGGCGCGCCATTGCGCAGCATCTTTAAGCAACGTGTAGTCATGGCCTTCCAGTGCTTTAATCACTGCTTCACTGTTTGTAGTCTTAGCGCGCGTTACGGCATCGGCCCATTGTTTGACAACCGTGTAAGCAGAAGCAGCTGCACTGGGCGGATAGAGGTCATATGCTTTATTAAAGTTTTCGACGAAAGCTAAGCCATCTTTTGAGTTTTCCAGCTCTGGTGCACGCCATAACCAATGCTCGGTGCCTATTACACCAGACATAAGGCCCGGGCCTGCTTGCTCAATTGCTGATTGAGTCAAGTTGGGTGCAACAATCTGTACTTTCTTGGTCAGCCCCATGGTTTCAGCTGTACGCATTGCACGAACTAAGTCATGTCCATAGAGTACCAGTACAACTATATCAGCACCGCTGTCTTGTGCCTGTTTAAGCGATGCGTTGTGATCTGACTGTTTTGCGGTGGGGAAGGGCAATAATACGCCTTTGTGTTTGGCTGTATCGGTTGTATAAGTGTTTTCCCGTAACGCTTGTTCTGAGCTGTGGCCCCAAGTGTAATCTGCGGTCACATAAAAATAGGTTTTATCTGGAAATTTTTCTGATAAGTATTTGCCCAGCGCACGGCCTGTCATGGTAGCGCTGGTGCTTTCGCGAAAGACATAACGGTGGCCGTTCTTGCCGGTAACATCGTTTGAGTAACCGATGGTGGCAAAGTAGAGGGTGTTCAGTTGGCGTGCACGTTCACTGGCCGCAATCGCAACCGCACTCGATACGCTACCAAATAGCATCACTGCACCTTCTGCAACCAACTTCTCTACGTTGCGTGTTGCTTTTTCTGGACGTGAGGCAGTATCACGAGTTAATAGCTTCAGCGGCTGACCGAGCAGGCCTCCCTGCGCGTTGATTTCATCAATCGCTAATAAGGTGCCGCGCATTTGTGCTAAGCCTTCTTCCTTATAGTGCCCTGAGCGAGGATAGTTGAGGCCAATAAGTATAGGATCAGCAGCCAGTGCAGAAACAGTCGTAGCGACCCATAAGGTCAGAGCGGTAAGCATACGAATCACGTAGATCTCCTTATCTTGGAGCAAGAAGGATTGAGTAAAGGGTGACTGTGCAGTGATACCTCATTATAAGGTACTGTATTTTAGTCGTAGTTATTTTATGGGTATTACTCTTTTTGTTGTTATTTGACTTGATAGTCTAAATAAATTAAAGCATGCGGGTTTTGACACCCAGCAATACTAACCATAAATTCACTTGTTGTTTATGGTTTTTCTCAATTATTTCAGGATCTAAATCGACGAACAGCTGCTGCGCGAGGGGCAGTTGCGCTAATGCTTGCTGACGGTCGGCCTGTTGCATCGCTTCGGCGATTTGTACCACTTGATAGAGTTGTGATGATGGCTCGCTTAGCGGTTGTGCACTGCTACAACGATAGCGCGCGCAGTCGACTAAGTGACTGGGTTGTTTCCAGACGGTCAGTAAAACTGTGCCGATTTGTGCAGACAGTTGTTCGCAAAGCATATTTAAATCTTCTGGCTGGCGTGATATTTGCGGCCAGTTTTCTAACTCCGCAAGGAGTGGCAGGCTACCAATATCTTGGAAAAGACCACCCAGTAATGCCTCGTCGGCATTGAGTCCAGGAACAGAGCTGCTGAGGCAAGCAGACCAAGCGGCGCGGACTAAAGAAGCATTCCAGCGTGCGCGAAACATCTTTTGTAAGGGTAATTCTTTACTGATAAATAAATTGCGAACTGAGAAGCTCAATACTAAATTACTCAGCTTGTCGGTACCTAAGCGGGCGAGCACATCACGTAATGAGCGACAGGGGCGCGCACTTCTTAATAAAGGACTGTCGGCAAACTGCATTAAGTAGGCGGCCAGTGGCGGATCGCTATTGATCACACGGCTGATATGCGCTAGCGAAGCATCTGGATCTCTTAATAAACTGCGAATACGTAAGGCATTTTCTGGCATCTGCGGCGTTTTTGCAGTGCCTTTTAAAAAAGCGCTCAATAATGAGTAATGCAGTGCTTGCGGGGTTGAGTTTTGTGTTGTGCGGCTGTCACTCATTGACAAGTTATCCTAGCTTTCTTAGGGTGCTGATTTTTTATATGCATAGCAGGCTTACATTATGACGCAGTATAACCGCATTAAGCTGGAAAAAAGTTGGAAGGACGCGTTATCTGCCGAGTTTGAACAGCCTTATATGCAGCAATTGGCTGATTTTCTTCGCGAGGAGAAACAACAAGGTAAAGTTGTATATCCGCCAGGACCATTGATTTTCAATGCGCTCAACTTAACCCCGCTGCCTGAGGTTAAAGTAGTGATCTTGGGTCAGGATCCTTATCATGGTCCGGGGCAGGCGAACGGTTTGAGTTTTTCGGTGCCGGAAGGCGTCCCGATACCGCCTTCATTGCTAAATATTTATAAAGAATTACAGCGGGATTTGAATATTCCGATCGCCAAGCATGGTTGTTTGCAGAGTTGGGCACAACAAGGTGTTTTGTTGCTTAATACAACCTTAACTGTTGAACAAGCTCAGGCCGGTGCGCATGCCAAAGCCGGTTGGCAACGTTTTACCGATCATATTATTGACTGTGTCAGTAAACAGCAGGCGCATGTGGTGTTTATGTTGTGGGGCGCACATGCGCGCAGTAAAAGTGAGCGTATTGATGCCAGTAAACACTTACTGTTAACCTCAGTGCATCCATCACCTTTATCGGCCTATCGTGGTTTTTTAGGCAACGGTCATTTCAGTCAGTGTAATAAGTTTTTGCAGCGCACTGGGCAAACCCCAATTGACTGGCGGTTGCCAGAGATCAGTGCTACTGAGTCGACAGCGTTTGCCCTGCAGAGTGCTCGTTAGGGCATTTTCTGACGGGTTAATTGCGCCAGTAAGCGTTCAATCGCTGCATCGAGTTCATCCATCGCCGGTTCAATTGTGGCTGCATTGTTTTTAATTAATGTCTCGCAGGTTTTACAAATCGAGCGCAACTGTGGTACCCCGCAGTATTGGGTGGCGCCATGAATGCGATGGATACGTTCGAGCAATGCGCTACGGTTGCGCTGGGCGCGGGCTTGTTGCAAGTACACTCGATCGCTGGGTAATGAGTTGGCGAGTAAGGTTAATAACTCGCTGGCTAAAGATTCTTTACCATTGGAGAGCGCACGGCCCTCTTGCTGATCAATAATGGCGAGTGATTGGTATTGCAGTTGCTCTTCAGGCGGCTGATCGGACTCTTTTTGGCTGTTTATAAAGATTCCTGTCCATTTAGCGATGGATCGAGCAAGTGACTGCTCACTGATAGGCTTACTCAGGCAGTCATCTAAGCCGGACTGTTTAAAAAGATACGCTTCATGCGGCAGTGCGTGCGCAGTCACAGCAATGATAGGTGTGGCTTCCAGTTGTTGATTGCGTTCCCAAAGACGCATTTCTTCAGTGCATTGCTGGCCACTCATACTGGGCATTTGAATATCCATAAAGACAATATCAAAGTGTTCTTGTTGAAACAGTGCCAATGCGCTGTGGCCGTTATCGGCCTCGCTGACATACGCGCCCATATCGGTGAGTAAGGTTTTGATTAGAAGTAAGTTCGCGGGATTATCATCGACACATAGTGCATGTAAAACATCTTGGCTCGGTGCGGGCAGTGGTTGCTGTGCCGTACTGGTTTTAATGCAGAGTAGGTCGTTAACGGCATGCTGCAAACGGCGATGACAGGCCGGCTTACTTAACATTTGTGCGCAAAAGGGTTGGTCTAGATTGTTTTGCAGAAGCGTAAAGTCACTGGTACTGCAGAGCAGGAGAGCGTTGCATTGCAACTGCTGCAGTTGGCTGAGGGTATTTTTTAATGCTTGCAGTGAGTGCTGCTGAGTATTAACACCCAGTACGGCAAGATGATAAGGCACGTCTGTGCTGGCAGCCTCTCGTACCTGTGCGAGGAGATCCTCCAAGCTGTTTAGACTGCTTACTTGTAAACCGCAGTCTTCTAGTTGGTGGGCAATGGCTTGTTGAGCCAGCGGGTGGGGCTCGTGTAATACGGCACGATGGGTGAGTGGTTTGGGCTCGGTGACGGTAAAATCACTGCTATACGGTTTAGCTAAGCGCAAACTGAACCAGAATTCAGAGCCTTCTCCTGGACTGCTGTTGACGCCAATCTCTCCGCCCATGTGTTCAACGAGACGTTTGGAAATGGCTAAGCCCAATCCTGTGCCACCTGTTTGCCGGTTCAGTGAATGATCGAGCTGGCTAAAGGCTTGAAATAGTGAATTTTGCTCAACGTCATGCATACCAATGCCGGTGTCTTGCACGCTAATACGCAGCTGGGCAAACTCAGCGTTTTCATCGTCCAGCATGGTACGCACTACGACACTGCCTTGGCGGGTGAACTTAATTGCATTACCAATCAGATTGGTGAGGATTTGTTTAATCCTCTGCGCATCGCCCGTTAAGGTGCGCGGCGTGTCGCGATAAACCAAGCTGATCAGCTCCAGCTGTTTTTGATGGGCGGCGGGGGCGAGTAGAGTCAGTGTGTCTTGAATTAAATCGCGCAGATAGAAAGGCGCGTGATCCAAGACGAGTTTGCCGGCTTCAATTTTTGAGAAATCTAAGATCTCATTAATGATATTGAGCAGACTTTCTGATGAATTAATGATGGTGTTGAGGTAGTCCTCTTGGCGAATGGTTAGATCACTTTTTTTCAATAACTGGGTGAAACCAATAATCCCGTTGAGTGGAGTGCGAATCTCATGGCTCATGTTAGCTAAAAATTCTGATTTAATTCGGCTGGCTTCAATGGCTTCTTTGCGAGCTAAATCCAGTTCAATATTTTGGATCTCGATGGTTTCCATATTGTGGCGTGCATCATCGAGCGCCTGATCGATATTGCTTTGCAGTTCTTCTTGCGCTTGCTGCATGGATTGCGCCATCAAGTTAATGCCGTTCACCAGCTCATCCAGTTCGTGGCTGCCGGGTGAGTCTAAGCGAGTATCTAAATGCCCATCACGAATACGGGCCACACCGCGTTTAATGTTGTCCAGTGGAATATTAATCGTTCGGCTCAATCGTAATGCCAATAGCGCGGTAATCAGCAAACCAAAAGCAATAAAAATAGCACTGACAAAAACGCTGCGATAACCCTCTAATAAGCTTGCGTGATGAGATAATTCTAGACTGATCCAGCCTGTCGGGGATGACGCAGGGACAGGCTGTTTTTTACCATCGAGTGCTGGCAGTGATAGAGAGTAAAGCGGCAAGGTGAGCTGTGAGCTGGCACCATCACTATGGATACTCAGTTGCTGGATATCGCTATAAACTTGCTGACGCATGGTTGGGCCGCTATGCACCAAAACGTGGTTTGGTGCGGCAATAAAGCGAATAGCACGCACATCTCTAAGTTCAAGCGCATCTTGTGCAATACGTGTGAGTTGCTCAATATTACCGGTTTGTAACGGTTGCTTGCTGACTAATGACAGCTGGTTAAGCACCAGTTCGCCGCGCTGTAACAGCTGTTGCTGGAGATCATTGAGCTGCGCGTAGCTAAACCAAGTGCCTAATGCCGCGGCAAACACCCCTGAAGGCACCAATGTCAGCAGTAAAACGCGTCCTTTAATGCCAAGGTTGGTCAGCATGCTTTGATTCTCCACGCAATAAAAACAGATAGCAGATCGAAAATAGTGTTGTTTTATAACCTAGGGTTATAAATTGATACGTTCCTGAGTTATGGACTCTTCGCATTTGGCGCTATCATAGGCTTCTTTTTATTTTGATGCCGCTGCTTATCATGACCGTTCACTATCCAACTTTGGCCGACTGCATCGGCAATACTCCGCTTATTCGTTTACAGCGCTTGGCTGGCGAAACTTCCAATACGTTATTGGTCAAGCTTGAAGGCAATAATCCAGCAGGTTCGGTCAAAGACCGTCCCGCGCTAGCGATGATTGAGCACGCTGAACGCAGTGGTCGTATTCGACCGGGTGATGCGCTGATTGAGGCGACGTCAGGCAATACAGGTATTGCTTTGGCGATGGTCGCTGCGATCAAAGGTTATCGGATGCTGTTGATTATGCCAGATAACTCAACGGCCGAGCGTAAGGCCGCGATGACCGCTTATGGCGCTGAGCTGATTTTAGTGAATTCGATGGAGGCTGCGCGTGACTTGGCTCTAGAGATGCAAGCACAAGGTCAGGGTATCGTCTTGGATCAGTTTTCCAATCAAGACAATCCCTCCGCGCATTACAGCAGCACTGGACCTGAGATTTGGCAGCAAACGCAAGGACAGGTGACTCACTTTATTAGCTCGATGGGCACTACCGGCACTATTATGGGGGTCTCACGCTACTTAAAAGAACAGAATGCCGAGGTGCAAGTTATTGGTTTGCAGCCGAAAGAAGGCGCGACCATTCCGGGTATTCGTCGTTGGCCAGAGGCGTATTTGCCAAGTATTTTTGATCCTCTTCGTGTCGATCAAGTGGTTGATATGAGCCAGCAAGAGGCTGAAAATTGCATGCGTCGCTTAGCCCGTGAAGAAGGTATTTTCTGCGGTGTTTCTTCGGGGGGCGCGGTGGCGGCCATGCTGCAGATTGCCAAAACCGTGGAAAACGCGGTGTTAGTTGCCATTATTTGCGATCGTGGTGATCGCTACCTATCCAGCGGTATTTATGCACCGGAGTCAATATGAGTCGCCCTAAAGCACCGAAAACCTTACGCTTTCAACCTGCAGGTGGTGAGCGTAGTACGTTGCCAGTGGGCAAAAAACAAGTGCTCAATATTGAGCGTCTAGCCCATGATGGCCGTGGTATCGCTTTCCTGGAAGGACGCACTTGGTTTGTCAGTGGTGCGTTACCTGGCGAGCAGGTGCAGGCACAGGTGTTGTCGGCGCGCAGTAAAGTGGTTGAAGCGCAAGTGGTGGTGGTTCAAACCAGTAGTCCAGAGCGCATCAGCCCCGAGTGTCAGTGGGCGGGGCAGTGTGGTGGTTGCACATTGCAGCATGTCAGCCATGCTCAGCAAATCACCCTTAAACACGACAACCTTGTTGAGCAACTGAATCGTGAAGGAATCACCCCCGTTGAATGGGCTGAGCCATTAGTGGGGCCTGCTTTTGCCTACCGTCGCCGCACCCGTGTTTCAGTGCGTTATGAGGCTAAACAAAAACATGTTGAGGTGGGTTTTCGAGGCTTAGCCAGCACGGCGATTGTCGAAGTGCAAGCGTGCATTATTTTAGTCGATGATTTACAACCCCTGTTTGCTGGTTTATCGGAGTTGTTTAATAGATTTAAGCAGCCGCAAGCGTTAGGTCACGTTGAATTATTCAGTGGTAACACTAATGCATTGTTACTGCGTCATACCCAAGCCTTACATGCAGATGATCTGCAGCAATTACGTGATTATTGTGCAGGGCATCATAGCCAACTGTGGTTGCAAGGCATTGGTGAGCCGCAGCCCGATCAAATAGGGCAGGCGCTCAGTTATGCGCTGCCGCAATTTGGCTTAGAGATTGCCTATCAACCGGGTGATTTCGTTCAGGTCAATGCGCAAATGAATGAGGCGATGATTGCACAAGCCCTCGATTGGTTGGCGCCACAGGCTGATGAACGTGTGTTGGATTTGTTTTGTGGTTTAGGTAATTTTGCTTTGCCATTGGCGCAAAAAGTTGAACAAGTGATTGCGGTTGAGGGTGTAGAGTCGATGTTGCTGCGTGCGCGCGAAAATGCAGCTGGGCATCAATTAAACAATGTGCACTTTTTCCACTCTGATTTGTCTACCTCGCTGCGTGATAAAGAGTGGTCGCGGCAAACATTTGCAGCGGCTTTATTAGATCCGCCACGTGAGGGCGCGCAGGCGGTGGTGACCGATTTAGCAAAAATGAAAGTGCCACGTATTTTGTATGTGTCATGTAATCCGGCCACTTTAGCGCGCGATGCAGCCGTATTGCTTGCGCGTGGTTACCGCTTAAAGAAAGCGTGTGTGCTGGATATGTTTGCGCAAACAGGGCACACCGAAGCGATGGCCTTGTTTGTAAAGAAATAAGCGGTCTACTCGGTAGTCGATGGGGTTAGAGAGTCTTTGGCTCGAAGGATTGGTAATGGTACAAGTCAGAACAGAACAGCCGATTAGTCAGGATGGCAGTATTGATTTGCCCAGTTGGGTTGCACAAATTGTCGCGATTGATCCACTCCTTAATGCGGAAGGCTTGTTAAGTGCTTGTGAGTTTGCTCGCGAAGCAGAGAAGAAAGCTCAAGCTGCACACAATATCTGGGCAGAAGGGGCTTCCAGCTTACAAATTGGCTTAGAAATAACACAGATTTTAGTCGATCTCATGCTTGATCAAGAAACCTTGGTCGCGGCGATCCTGTATCGCACCGTGCGGGAAGGCAAAGCGTCACTCAGTGAGGTTGAAACACTGTTTGGTCCGGTGGTCAGTAAGTTGATTGATGGTGTGTTGCGTATGGCAGCGATCAGCGCCAGCGTTAATCCACGGCAAAGTGTGGTACTCAACTCGCAGGCGCAGGTGGATAATCTGCGTCGTATGCTGGTGGCGATGGTCGATGATGTGCGCGTCGCTTTGATCAAGCTGGCCGAGCGGACTTGTGCGATTCGTGCGGTTAAAAACGCCCCAGAACACAAACGTTATCGTGTTGCTCGTGAAGTCTTTGATATTTATGCACCGCTGGCACATCGACTCGGCATTGGTCATATCAAGTGGGAGCTGGAGGACTTGTCTTTCCGCTACCTTGAACCTGATCAATACAAACATATTGCTGGTTTGCTGCATGAGCGGCGTATCGATCGTGAGCAGTTTATTCGTACAGTTGAACAGCAACTGCGTGATGAGTTGAGCGATGCGAAGATTGAGGCAGACGTTAGTGGTCGGGTTAAACATATTTATTCGATCTGGCGCAAAATGCAGAAAAAAGGCCTGCAGTTTAGCGAGATTTACGATGTGCGCGCGGTGCGTATTTTAGTTCCGAAAGTGCGTGACTGTTATACCGCACTGGGCGTTGTGCATACCTTGTGGCGGCACATTGCCCGTGAGTTTGATGACTATATTGCCAATCCCAAAGAGAACGGCTATCGCTCGCTGCACACTGCAGTGATTGGCCCTGAGGGTAAGGTGTTGGAAGTACAAATCCGTACCCACGCAATGCATGAAGAAGCCGAACTTGGCGTATGCGCGCATTGGCGCTACAAAGGTACTGATGTTGATGCGCAGGCCGATCAGTATGAAGAAAAAATTGCTTGGCTTAGACAAGTACTCGAATGGCATGAAGAGCTGGGCGATATTGGTGGCCTAGCCGATCAGATTCGTGTTGATATTGAGCCTGATCGTGTTTATGTGTTTACCCCAGATGGTCATGCGATTGATTTGCCGCAGGGTTCGACACCATTGGATTTTGCTTATCGAGTGCATACTGAAATTGGGCATAACTGCCGTGGTGCTAAGGTTAATGGACGGATTGTACCACTCAACTACAGCCTAAAAACAGGTGAACAAGTTGAGATCATTACTGGCAAAAATGGCGCGCCAAGCCGTGATTGGCTGAACACTAACTTAGGCTATGTCAACACCACTCGGGCGCGCGCTAAAGTGGTGCACTGGTTTAAGTTGCAAGCCCGTGATCAAAATGTGCTTGCTGGTAAGCAGATGTTGGAACGCGAAATGGCGCGCTTGGCCATTGGCGCGGTGAACTACGAGCGTCTAGCAGAAAAATGTAATTTAAAAACCAGCGAGGATTTATTTGCTGCGCTCGGTGCAGGGGATGTGCGTTTAGCTTACGCTGTAGGACTGGCGCAGCAGCTGCTTGATCCGCATGAGCGTAATGTACAGCAACTGGATTTAATTCCACGCAAGCCCACTCAGCATTTGCCGGCACGTGATGAAATCCGTATTCATGGCGTTGGTAATCTGCTTACGCAAATGGCTGGTTGCTGTCAGCCTGTGCCGGGTGAGCCGATTGTTGGCTATATCACGATGGGGCGTGGTGTAACGATTCACCGCCAAGATTGTGCAATGGCCTTACAACTCGGAGCGCGCGAGCCTGAACGCATGATTCAAGTCGGCTGGGGCTCTGAACCTGTTAAAACGTATCCGGTTGATGTCTTGGTGCGTGCCTACGATCGCTCGGGCTTGCTCAGCGATATTTCTCAAGTGTTGCTCAATGAGAAAATGAACATTGTGTCGATGCAGACCAGCACCAGCAAAGAAGACAATACTGCGACCATGAATTTAACTGTGGAAGTACCGGGATTAGATGAGTTAGGTCGTTTATTAGGACGTATTTCGCAGCTGCCCAATATTATTGAGGTGCGTCGTCAGCGTCATTAGTCGCATCGTTGATTGTTTCTGCTGGGCCCGTTTTGATCGTTTGGTATGCGGCGTGGTCGCGGGTTGATTGGCCTTAATGCGTCGGTTTCGCTATTCTTGGCGCCCCATAACTATTTAGAAGGAAGTCATTGCATGTCAGATTTTCCAGCATGCCCTGTTTGTCAGGAAGAAATCACCTACCCAGATCGTGAGAATTATGTGTGCGCAAGCTGTGGTCATGAGTGGCCTATGAATGGCTCGGAAGTGGCTGATGACAGCGATGTAAAGGTAGTACGTGATGCGAATGGCACGCCTTTAGCCGATGGCGATACGGTTACTTTAATTAAAGATTTAAAAGTTAAAGGCAGCTCAACCGTGCTTAAAATGGGCACGCGAGTGACCAATATTCGTATCGTTGATGGTGATCATGATTTAGATTGCCGTGTTGATGGTATGAAAATCATGCTTAAATCTGAATTTATGAAGAAAGCCTAAAACGCCCGCTCAAGTTGCTGCTGTACTGATTTGAGTACGCCGCGTAGGTCGACGATGACCGCCATTTTTAAGTTTTTGTCGATCTGCGTTATTTTCATGGTGAATATTCTACTGCCGCCCATGTTGACACTATAAATTGTTGGCGGTCAGCAGTAGAATAACGCCTTTATTGCATAATTTTCGTGGAGTTGAAGGCATGTCAGACGTCAAGAAGGTGGTTCTCGCCTATTCCGGTGGCTTGGACACTTCGGTCATTCTTAAGTGGCTGCAAGATACGTACAACTGTGAAGTTGTTACTTTTACCGCCGACCTTGGTCAAGGTGAAGAAGTAGAACCTGCACGTGCTAAAGCACAAGCCCTCGGTGTTAAAGAAATCTACATTGACGATCTACGCGAAGAGTTTGTTCGTGACTTTGTCTTCCCGATGTTTCGTGCCAACACCATCTACGAAGGTGAGTACTTACTCGGTACTTCAATCGCGCGCCCTTTGATTGCTAAGCGCTTGATTGAAATTGCTAACGAAACCGGTGCTGATGCCATTTCTCACGGTGCAACCGGTAAAGGTAATGACCAAGTTCGTTTTGAACTGGGTGCTTATGCCCTTAAGCCAGGTGTAAAAGTGATTGCGCCTTGGCGTGAGTGGGATTTATTGTCGCGCGAAAAGCTGATGGATTACGCAGAAAAGCACAACATCCAAATTGAACGTCACGGTAAGAAAAAATCACCGTACTCAATGGACGCCAACTTACTGCACATCTCCTACGAAGGCGGTGTGTTGGAAGATACCTGGACTGAGCATGAAGAAGACATGTGGCGTTGGACCAAGTCGCTTGAAGAAGCGTCTGCAACCCCACAGTACATCGAGCTGACGTATCGTAAAGGTGATATCACCGCGATTGATGGCGTTGACATGTCACCAGCCACAGTCTTGGCTGAGCTGAACCGCATTGGTGGTGAGCACGGTATTGGCCGTGTTGATATCGTTGAAAACCGTTACGTGGGCATGAAAGCCCGTGGTTGCTACGAAACCCCAGGCGGCACCATCATGCTGCGCGCGCACCGTGCGATGGAGTCAATCACCCTCGACCGTGAAGTTGCTCACCTGAAAGATGAGTTGATGCCAAAGTATGCCTCGTTGATCTACAACGGCTACTGGTGGAGCCCAGAGCGCGCCATGCTGCAGCAGATGATTGATGCATCACAGGTGAACGTGAACGGTGTGGTGCGTTTGAAACTCTACAAAGGTAACGTTGTGGTTGTTGGTCGTAAATCAGATGATTCACTGTTTGATGCTGCGATTGCCACCTTTGAAGACGATGCTGGCGCTTACGATCAGGCCGATGCTGCAGGCTTCATCAAGCTCAACGCACTGCGCTTACGCATTGCCGCCACCAAAGGCCGCAAACTGCTGTAAGAAAAGAGATTCTGTTTTATCTCTAGTGTTAAAAAAGCCACCCTCGCGGTGGCTTTTTTTATGCGTTACATAAGCCAAATTTAATGGTTGAATTACAATTTTTATATGTATGCGCGTTTCTCTGCTGGCTAGTGCACGGTTTGCTCCTGTAATTAATATAAAATCATTTAAAAACAGTGGTTTGTGAAGTGAGCAAGGGCGATAGTGTGCACGGCCAAAGCAACATAGACGGCATGCTCGAATTGCTGCAAGTAGCTGTCTTGCTAAGGACGAGAAAGCTGCGTATAAACAATGTCTTACTGTTAAATTAACCAAGTAGGCTTGGCGGTGAAACGCGCATGCTTACTAATATAATTTTATGAGTAGTTCAATATGGACATCAAGTCTTTAGTAAGAAAAGCATTTTCAATTACGGTGCCATATAGCATGATGGTATTTGCTATTTCAGCAATATCTAGCACTCATGTGCAAACTTTCGATCAAGATGGTAATTTATCCGGCGCTATATCTGGGTTCAATGCAATTATTGAGTTAATTAACTCAAACGGAGTGCTTGCCTATCTTCAGTTTGTCGCCCCAAGTTTCGGCCTGTTTTTTCTATTTATTCTAGGGGCGTTGTTAATTCAAGGTGTAGTTTATGAACGCATCAAAAACTCATAACAAGACGCGGCAACTTGCCAATAAATTGGCTGGACTTCGCTTCGCTCGTCGTTGTGCTTGGCGTTAGGTGCGCATCACCCTCGCCACTAGCAGACATATCACGGATGCAATAACAAAATGAATGGAGAACAATAAATGAGTGAAAGAGAGTAAGCGTAACACCAACCACACCTAGCACAACTCAGATCAGCAGTTAGAGCGACTCGATGCTTAGCTAAGTTTAATGTTCCAAGGCGAAAGCGTATCGATGTCAGCAGCGCTGGTGTGCGGCAGCTGTTCGAACAACGCTTGAAGATATACCGCAGGCAGAAGATCGTTAGCTTTGGCGGTTTCAACAAGGCTGTAAAAAATAGCGCTGGCTTTGGCGCCGCTGCGGGTGTTAGAAAACAACCAGTTTTTACGGCCAATCACAAAAGGTTTGATCGCACGCTCAGCACGATTATTGTCAATGCTAGGTAAGCGTAACAACAACCCCACATAGCTAGCACCTTTTTCATGCCGTAAGTTACCCGTTTTAATAAACGAGGTGATCTATGAGCCGTAAATATCGCAATACAGCGCAGTGGTTGGAATTAATCGAAG
>Ga0265295_1000163_pt1 | contig 138474 bp, 140 predicted proteins | sample Munlansysbiofilm_FD_192503 | JGI IMG/M metagenome (GOLD analysis project Ga0265295, IMG submission 192503) | Leachate microbial communities from a municipal landfill in Southern Ontario, Canada - Methane capture system biofilm | ecosystem: Engineered > Solid waste > Landfill > Unclassified ... | reverse complement strand
TCTCCATTAAAAATGAATGGCTTGAACCATTGTCAAAGAATCACTTAACTATTTCTAATTAAGTTTAACTCTTTTATCACCTTTTTAAAAAAGGTGCAAAAATTAAATCTCAAATAGACGTTGATTTATTTACTTATATTTGGTTGTCAAAGATCATTCACTCGCACTCTCTCAACCCACTCGGTTAAGGTCTCTGTGTTTGTGGACGGGAATTATAGACAAAAACGCTCCCCTTGTCAAGGGTTTTTGCGAAAAAAGTTTGTTTTTTTAGTTTTTTTTTTGAATTGCATAGTTTACTTACATAAATTAATATAAAATAACCTCTTGTTCTTTTTTGTTAATGTAACTCTTATATAATTGTTAGGAATGATTGCAGAAGTGGGTAATAGCTTCTTCTTGATTTAATTGACGAAAATAGAATACAATAATAACGACAGATTTTACAAAAAAGAGAATATATGAGATTTTTACTGTTTTTATCTGCTATGCTGTTGGTAACAGCCTGTATGAGTGATCCCGAACTTAAAGAGCCTGAGGCAAAAACTGCCAATACACAGATCATGAAAAACAAATCAGAGGCCGAACTGGCACAAAAAGAGTATCTGTTGCTGCAAAAAGAACGTAGTATGCAATAAGTTCTTGTGATTAATCTTAGATTAAACAAAGCAAATTATACTAGCGTTAAAATTAATTTATTAAAGGACACATAAAAATGGCTCTATACAATAGAAACTACAGCAATACCGCTGAAACCGGTTATGTTCAGGAGGGTGCTTCTGTCGGTTTTATGAAGCAGACTTATCAGCTTTTGGCAGCGAGTATGATCGCTGCTGCTGTAGGCGCATACCTTACTATGCCTTATGCGCATGTGGTGATGCAGTATAAATGGTTCATTTTCGGATTTGAGCTCTTTATGCTCTTTATCGGATTGGGAATGACAAGAAATAAACCGGGCCTGAACCTGGCGGCACTCTTTGTTTTCACTTTCGCTACAGGGGTATCGCTTGTTCCACTTTTGGCTTCATTGATCGGAGCTGGCAACGGTGCTGTGATCGGTAATGCATTTTTGATGACTTCTGTACTTTTTGGAGCACTGAGTCTTTTTGCGATCAACAGCAAGAAGGATTACGCAAGCTGGGGGAAACCGCTCTTTATCACGCTGATCGTAGTTGTGGTTGGGTCACTGGTGAACTACTTCCTGCTGCAAAGCCCTATCATGCATATCATCATTACAGCGGGTATCTTGCTGCTCTTTAGTCTCTTCACGATCTATGACACACAAAATATCGCTAACGGTGCCTATGACTCGCCGGTAGATGCTGCAGTATCTTTATATCTTGACTTCCTCAACATATTTACTGCACTCCTTCAGCTTCTGGGTATCTTTGGAAACGATGACTAATTCAGAATCACCGGAGAAAGTTGCGCGTCTTATCGATGCCAACTTGAACCGGCTCAAAGAGGGTATTCGTGTCATAGAAGATATCAATCGTTATCTCTATGATGATGCCTCGCTTACTTCACAACTGAAATCACTCAGACACAGACTGCAAACTCTCTATTCACAAGAACGCCTCTATTTCAGGGATATCGAAAATGACGTGCAGAAAAAAAGCATTGAGAGTGAACTGAAGCGCAGTAGCATCGGGGATCTGGTGATCGCAAACTTCTCAAGGGCACAAGAATCTGCCAGGGTGCTTGAAGAGAGTTTTAAGCTCATTGATCCGATATTATCAGAGACTGCCAAAGAGGTAAGATATAGCCTCTACGGCATCGAAAAAGAGTTTTTTCTCAAACATGCCGCTAAAGAGGTTTAGCCTCCACAAAGAGTACTTCAAACTCTAGATAATCCAGAGGGTACTCCTCCATCAAACGTTTCATCTTTTTATATCCAAGCTGTCTCTCTCCTCCGCTTACGCCACTCTTCTGGATATAACGAAACATCTCTTTTGTATTGGGAAAAGTCAACTGATAAGACTGCAGCATAAAAGTTGCCTCGTAATAGTTTGAAATCACCTTTTTCAGCTCTTTATCACTATAGATGGGGGATCTGATACCAGCGCATTCATGAAGCGTTTTAAATGTCCCGGAAGTAAAGATGGCGAAGTGGGCCTTCTTGCCACACTTAGCAAGCCAAGAAAGAGTGATATCCAGATCTGTGCTCCACTGAAGCGCAGAAGAGGAGAGCACCAAAGCCTCTTTATCGCTACATAATTTAGCAAATGATTCATGGGAATTAAAATCTATACAATACTGTTTGATCTTTGTTCCTGCAGGATGCAACGAGAGCATCTCTTCAGAAAGGTCTACTGCAATGAAATGATCAAATTCTATAGAGCAATTTTCGAGGTTTTTAATCACCGCACCACTTCCACAACCAATGTCTATAATGGTCGAGTAGCGCTTTTCCTCTAGTCTGCCAACAAGCTGCTTTGCCACTTCAGCCTGTATCATATTGTACTGTTCATAGGTATGCGCAAATCTTGAAAATCCTTTTACTGCATGAGGCTGTTTCTTGACTTTATTGGGCACACCTTCTCCATCTTCATCACTGTTTCATAAATTTTTAGATATAATCGCGCCATTATACCCAAAATTCATTTGGGCTATTCATATTTTAATAAAGAGGCATTGATGACATCTACACTTTTAATTGTACAGATCGTACTGGCTATTCTCATTACCATTGCCGTTCTTCTTCAAAAGAGTTCAAGTATCGGACTTGGCGCATATAGCGGAAGCAACGAGTCTGTGTTCGGGGCAAAAGGGCCAACTGGATTTTTAACCAAACTTACTTTTACTTTGGCACTTGTACTGATCATAAATACACTGGCGCTGGGATACCTTTATACCAGTGAACACAAACGTTCGGTAGCAGACACGATCGAAATCACAACGACAGGTGAAAAGATACCTTCTGTACCTCTTACACCTGTCGGGACAGAGACACCTGCAGCGCCAGTGGCTCCTGCACAATAAATATTTTACCGGGGGGGGGATGATTCTTCCTGGGAAATCTCTTTACTACCCTTCTCACATCATTCATTAATCACCGTTCTCTATATATCATGAAGTACTAAAAAAGGTAAAAAAGGGTAAAATTCCCTAATTTATACCAAGGAGCAACGATATGGTAAACGAGGTATTTGAGCAGACCAAAGCAAATATGGATAAAAGTATTGAAGCACTTAAGCGCGATTTTGGAACACTGAGAACAGGCAAAGTCACGACTGCCATTGTAGATAACATCAAGGTAAACTACTATGGCAATCCTACTCCGCTTAACCAGGTGGGGAGTGTCATTGCGACCGACGCAACAACCATTGCTATCACGCCATGGGAAAAGCCGCTTTTGGGGGCTATCGAAAAGGCGATCCAGGAAGCAAACATCGGTGTGAACCCAAATAATGATGGAGACTTTATCAAGCTTTTCTTCCCTCCGATGACCACAGAGCAGCGCCAGGATATCGTGAAACAGGCCAAGGCGATGACCGAGCATGCCAAAGTATCTGTCAGAAATGTAAGAAAAGACGGAAACGACAAGGTCAAAAAGCTTGAAAAAGAGAAAGAGATCAGCGAAGATGAATCAAAAAGAGCGCAGGAACAGATCCAGAAGATCACTGATGAACATATCGTAAAGATCGATGAGCTTTTCAAAGCAAAAGAAGCAGATATCCTAAAGGTATAAAATGAATGTTGAGCAAGCCTATAAAGACGCCAATGCATTGCTGGAAGGACACTTCCTTCTAGCCAGCGGCAACCACTCCAACCGATATCTTCAGAGTGCCAAAGTACTTGAATATCCCAAAAAGGCAGCCGAGCTTACTGACGCGCTTGCTGCCATGATCAGGGAAGCGGGCATTGAAGTGGCGACCGTATGTGCCCCCGCACTCGGCGGAATGTTGGCAGGATATGAACTTGCCAGATCGCTCGATGTCCGTTCGATCTTCGTAGAGAAGAAAGAGGGCGGTATGGAACTTAGACGCGGTTTTGAGATCGCTCCGGGAGAAAAGGTAATCATCTGTGAAGACATTATCACCACCGGCGGTTCTGCACTGAAAGCCGCAAAGGCGATCGAAGAACTCGGCGGTAAAGTCGTTGCGTTTGCTTCTCTGGCAAGCAGGGGCTTCTGCCACCGGGAAGGCAGCGATATCAAGGCCAAGCCCGAATGTCAGCTTCCATCAGATATCCCTTTTTTCTCTTTAGGTGACTTTACTTTTGAGATCTATACACCAGAAGAGTGCCCGATGTGCAAAAGTGGGGAGAGCGAAGCGGTAAAACCGGGAAGCAAAGGCTGATCCCGCTTTTATGCCTCTGTTTAGTGATGGAAGTTGAGTTCTCCGCAGAACTCACTTCTGCACACTAAAATATCTTTTCCAGCCAGTCTTGCATATTCTTTCTGCACTTCCCTGATAATATCATCCTCGGGCGGTTTTTTTCTGATAATATATCCATTGATCAATTGATCCATTTGATACTTTGGCTGCACACATACTGATGTCCAGAAATAGTGGCCGTTACGTGTGATAGATTTTTCGTAGCCTGACCATATTTTCCCTCTATTGGCTATTTCCAATGCCTGCCGATAAAGCCCTTCTGGCATTTCCGGATGTAAGCTGACAGCATAGGGAAGCCCTACGATCTCCTCTTTTTCATATTCAAGTATATCCCTCAATGTACGGTTGGCATAGGTGATGATCCCATCGTCATCGATCTCCAGGATCATCATTTTGCCATCATAGTCGACTCTTCTCTCCTGAGGAGCATCACGCATCACCGTCTTGCCTGTTTTTACATTCCTGAATTCTTGCATCTCACTTCCTTTTTCTTCCCCATATTGTCAATAAGAAAGTTCATATGGTACAAATATCATATCATAATTGATTTTAATCTTTATGTCTTTTATGCGATATTCACCCTCCAGACAATGGCGCACGATTCAATCACAATATCGCTCTTTCTTGGCCTGATCCCCAAGCGTTCTATCTCGCAGTTTTCTATACGGTGCTTTTCATCCAAAAGGTCGATTTTTTCTTCCAGCTCATACTCCAGCGCTTCCAGGGAAGTTTCGAGTTCCGCGACGCGTTCTTCGGCCCTGCTCATATCACTGCGTTCTTTGAGCACCTTACTCCCCTTTCTCACAGCAGTACCTATCTGGGAAGGCGTTGTTTTACCGAAGAGTGCACCAAGTATGGCAATCCCCGTCTCTATCATAGAAGTTTGTGAATCAGCCGACTCTTTTTCTACCTGTGCTTTGGCACGGGCAAGACGTGCAAGAAGCATCTTCTCTTTTTTTGCGTAGCGCTCCTGCAGGTGCTCTATCTCTTCCTCTTTGGACTCGTTCAGACTCTCTTGCAGCCGTACGATAAAATCTGTATGACTCTCTCCTGCTTTGGATTCCAGTTTTTGAGATGTGCATCTGAAAAGCTCCAGCTCCTTTGTCCGGTAGAGACTCTCTTTCAAGGCTCCTGAGGCACGTTTCAGGCCCTTGTCCTCCAAGAGCATTATAGGGAGTGAGGCAAATTTCGCTTTTTGCGGTGCGCTTTGCGGATACAAAGAAAAATCCTCATCCAGTTCTCTAGCCTCCTCCCAGTCGATGTGCCGGTCTGCAGGATCCAAGGGAAGCTCCAAAAGATATTCATATTCCTCGTCAATCGACCGTTTTTCCTGATAAAAGTGCACTTTTGCTTTTGCACACAGCGTGGGGGAAAAGTGGTTATTCCCTGTGATATCAAGTTCATAGTACTGCGGTATAGAAGTATCTATCTTCTGAAAGGATTCAAAGTTTTGATGGATTCTTTCTTTGGGGATCACAGGAGGCATCAAAGCGCTCTGTTCTCTCTTTTTCTCCTGCATCAGCTGTGATATCTCCGTCTGTTTGAGCGGTCCCTTAAGATAGGAGAGTGCCCATCTAGTCGAGAAAAGCCGGATCTGATCCAGATGGGCACTTTTGAGGAAAAAGGTTCGTTTTGCAAGATGTGACAAGATATTTCTGATCTCACTTTTTGAAAAATCAGAATCTATTTTCCCGCCAAGTCCCTCTATGACCCGGTCTATATCCTGCGTAGTCTGCAGACGCCCTATGAACCAGGTGCCGATATTGGATAGCCCCTTGTAGTCAATATCTACAGGGTTTTGTGTACTGAGCACGACACCGACACCGAAAGCACGCGCCTGCTTGAGAAGCAGAAGCATCGGCTCTTTGCTTGGAGGATTCTTCGTAGGAGGGAAGAATCCGAATATCTCATCCATATAGAGTATCGTTTTGAGGGCAGATGTACCGCTTTGCCTCCTCATCCATGCGATATATCTGTTGAGCAGAAGGGTGACAAAAAACATCCGTTCATTATCATTGAGATGGGAGATAGAGAAGATGGCTATTTTCGCTTTACCGTTTTCATCATAAAGCAGCTTTTGGATATCAAGCTCATCCCCTTTGAGCCATTGTGCGAAATCTGGGGAAGCCAACAGCGAATTGAACTTGGTGGCCAAAACAAACCGCTGTTCCTGAGGATAAAAATCTTCCAGTGCCAGTACTCCTATCTGATCAAATGGAGGATTGATCATCTTTCCGATCAGCTGCTCGATACTTAATGCTTCTTGGTGTATCCAGGATTTTGAAAGGATCTGTGCCAGAAGAATATACGCTTTGGACTCCAGAGGATCAGCCTCTATTCCGACAAACGAAAGCAGCCCTGTAACAGTACTTTTGAGGTAAGCCGCCAGCACATCCCCCTGCTCCATCACTTCAGGAGCAGGGCTTTCAAGCGAGTTCATCACATTGATCGCAACGCCTGCGGAACTCCCCGGCGTATAGATCGTTTTCTCGACAGTATGGAATCGCTCCACACGTTCCGGCTCCTGATCCCAACTTTCAATCCCCTCTTTCCATTGATCCGCTATTGCCTGGGCATAGGCAGCGGTCTCTTCATTTTTGCTCTCCGCCTCATCGGTAACCCATGGCTCAAAAGAGCGCGCACTGAAATTCGGATCTGTCAGACAGAGGTTCCCCATATCCCCTTTTGGATCAATGATGATCGAGGGGATATTATCCAGGGCCGCCTCTTCTATCATCCCGATACCCAGGCCTGTTTTGCCTGAACCGGTCATTCCGATAATCGCTGCATGTGTCGTAAAGTTCTTGTTTTTCAGCAGAGTCAGAGCTTCTGTAGCCTGCATTGTCTCTTTGTCGACATCTTTCCCCAGATAAAAAAGACCTAATTTCTCATAGCTCTTTGACATGGATCTCTCCTCTTTTATGGTAGTAGGTATTGTAACAAAATTTATGGTCAGATTAATTGGGTCGGGGAGTTTGAAGAGGGGGAGGAACGCTTGAAGGGTTGGTTAGGTTGTTGTCTCTCTTTTTGATTTCCGGCATAGTGATCCCCTGCAACATGAATCCCGCCGCTTCTTTGCTGCGCTCTTTGATCAGCACCATGATTTTGTCCTTTTCGTGGTAGACATCAAAAACTTCAAGGTCTTTGACCAGCAGATCTGCTTCCACCTCTTCTTCGTAGCCGACGGGAAGGCTATAGTTGTTGCCCTCTATACGAAGCAGCGTATTCTCCTGCTTTAAAACCACCCAGCATACTTTTGCAACCGGGAGTTCATAGAGCGAGTTGACCGTCTTTTCAATGCAGAGTCTTGAAAAATCATCCTTGGAGATCGTAAGATTGCCGTCTGAAGCAATAATATCGCGATAGAGTGTATTGAGTACTTTTGTCTCCGTTTTGGCACTCTTCAGATAATCAAACAGATGCGTATTAGAATCACGCAGTATCGCCACGCTGCGATTAAGCGCAAGCATCACCAGTGTGAGCAGTGCAATCGAGATCAATACTTCCAGAAGAGTAAAAGCCTTATGTTTCAGCACGGTACCCTATCCATCCATCAATCCGACACGCAGTGCCTCTTCATAGCTTGTTTCCCCCGCTATAAGCATCTCTTTGAGTTTATCGGCGATCGTTTTCATCCCCCTCTTTTTCATCGCTTCGCGGATCTCGTGGTCATTCGCTCCCTGCTTCATCATCTCTTTGACATGGTCATCGATCATAAAGAGTTCACCGATCGCCTGTCTTCCCCTGTAGCCTGTAAAGTCGCATGCTTTGCACCCTACCGCATGAAAATACATCTGCTCCGAATCAATATCAAGTTCGTCCGTGATATGTCTTGGCAACGGTACGGCCTCTTTGCACTCCGGGCAAAGCTTTCTTGTCAGCCTTTGCGCCAGAACACCCAGCAGCGTCGAGGAGATCAGGAAACTCTCGATCTCCATATCGATCAGACGGCTCAACGAGGAGGTCGCATCATTGGTATGCAGGGTAGAGAGCAAGAGGTGCCCTGTCAGTGCCGAACGCAGTGCGATCTCCGCAGTCTCGGAGTCACGGATTTCACCCACCATGATGATGTCGGGGTCCTGTCTCAAAATAGAACGGAGCCCTGAAGCGAAAGTGAGCCCTACTTTGCTGTTGACCTGGATCTGGGAAATATTCTCCGCATTGTACTCTACGGGATCTTCTACCGTAATGATGTTCTTATCCGGTGTCGCGATATGCTGCAGACAGGCATGCAGAGTGGTGGACTTCCCTGAACCCGTCGGTCCGGTTACCAGAATCATGCCGTGCGCATGGTTAAGCAGCTTATAAAGATTTTTGGTGATATCAGGCTGAAAACCCAAAGATTCGAGTGTCGGGATATGTTCGCTTTGCGAGAGGATCCTCATCACCACCCTCTCACCGTAATAGGTTGGCAGGATAGAAACCCTGACATCGATCGTCTTCCCTGAGATCATGATCTGGGTACGTCCGTCCTGGGGTACACGTTTTTCTGAGATATCCAGGCTTGAGATTACCTTGATACGGTTGATCACAAGTCCTACGATATTTTTCTCAAGGTCGATATGTTTTTTCAGGGCCCCGTCGATACGCAGGCGTACCTCCCCTTTGCGTTCACCGCTCTCGATATGGATATCGCTCGATCCCTTTTGGATCGCCTGGAAAAAGAGCGAGTTGACCAGCTTGATAATCGGTGCCGACTCTTCGCTGGAAAGCAGATCCTGTGAGTTTCTTATAAACTCAAGAAGGTCCGCTTCCACTTCGATAAGCTCTTCGGAGGTTGTCGACATCTCTTCAAAGTCACTGCCCGTCTGGATCTCCAGAAATTTATTTTTCAGCCGGGTAAAACTCTCTGCATCAACCAGGTAGATCGGATAATCCAGGGCAAGCTTGGAGAGGTGGTTGAGCGCATCGGCAAGGGTTTTCTCCTCTACGATACACACCTTCTCTTCCTCCACAGTACTGAAAAGCAGAGAGTGCTTAATCGCTAACTTATGGTTGATCTCCTCTTCCCATAACGCTTCGAGGTTTACATCCTGCAGACGCGAAAACTGCATGCTCTACTCCTCATCCAGGATCGCCAGATTGCTTTTTGGCTTATGTTTGATTCTCTGGCTTGCGGGCGTTTTTGCTTTGTTTTCCGAGGATAAGAGTGTACCGTTTTCTAGGCCTTCATAGACATATTCATTATATCTGTTCTGGACCTCTTCAAGCTCCGTAAGCACCGCTTTCAGTTTTTGAAGGTCTCCGCTTTTTCTTACAATATACGGAGTAAGATAGATGACAACATTCTCTTCGCTTTCCGCATCAGTATCGCTGCTGAAGAGAATATCACCCAAGATAGGGATATCTCCAAGTATCGGCACCTGTGATTTGCCCTTCCCTCCCGATTTTTTGATGAGTCCTCCCAGGATGATCGTCTCACCGTTATTGACAATGGCGTTGGTCGTGACTTTTCGCTTGGTTGTTGTCGGTCTGTCAACCGATACGGAAGATCCGGGAAGGACATCCTCTATCTCGCTCACTACCTCCAGTGTCACCTGGTTGTTGCTTGAGAGACGCGGTTTGACTTTGAGGGTGATTCCGATATCCTCTCTGGAATAGTTGTTGATGATATTCCCCTGCCCCTGTGTCGACTGCTGCGCCTGAGTCAGGATAGACTGGGTCTGCCCCACATAGATCTCCGCCTCTTTGTTGTTGGTACAGAGGATCGAAGGTTCACTGAGGATATGTGCTGCACCGTTTTTTTCTAGCAGGTCCACCTGTGCACCCAGAGCAAACACTTGGGAAATGTTGGAATCAAACTGAAACGGTCTTTCTGTTGATGTATATGGATTTCCATTGATATCATATCGTGTTGTCTGATTGTTCAAAAACCCTAATAGTGTCGGAGAAACCATCAAAGAGGAGGCCCCCATATTGGCTGCCGCAGAGAAAAGCCCCTGTGAGGTAATCGCCCCGCCCTCAAATCCGTAACGCATCCCTATCTGTGCCGAGAGATTCTTGTTGATCTCTACAATACGTGCTTTCACATAGACCTGTACTTTCGGGATATCAATCTGATTGACCGTTTCCCGGATATTTTTCATCTGTTCGGCTGTTGCAAGAACAATCAGTGCATTTCTTTCGATGTCCGAGACCACCATCGCTTTTTGCGGTTTTTCCCCCTGTTTTGCAGGTTTTTCCGGTGTCATGCTGTTCATCTGTGAGATCAGCTGGCTGAGGATCTTCTCCATCTCTTCAACGTTGGAGTTCTGGAGCCGGATCACATACATTTTTTGTGTCACGCTCTCTCCTTCGATATCGAGCTGTTTGATATACTTGATCATACGCTGTGCATTTTCTGGCTTCCCAACAATAATAATGGAGTTTGTCGCACCGTCTTCGAAGATATCCACCGCTTCGCTTTCGATCGTCTGAGGAAAGAGCTTTTTCGCCATGTTACTGGCATTGGCAAAGATGTCTTTGGTACTGGAGTTTTTGAGCTGTACCACTATCGAGGTCTTCTCTCCGATCTCTTCTACCGCACGGATTACTTTGGAGATGGAAGCCAGCGTTCTGGGCAGAGCAGTGATAGCCAGGACATTATTCTCCTTGAACGAGATCACTTCGTCACTCCTGCCAAGCAAAGGTTTGATCTTGGCACGGATGACAGCGGCATTGGTATTTTTCAGAGGGAACATCACGGTCCTGAGGGTATCGCCTTCAATACTTGAACTCACCGGCACACCCTCACCCGGAGCAGTCTGGCTCTTGACCACCCGGTAAAATTCGCCCTGATCCACCAGTGTCAGCCCTTTACTGCCGAGTATCACATTCGCCAGGGTAAAAAGAGCGCTTTTTTTTATGGGTTTGGTAGAGACGAAGTTGACATTCCCCTGCAGATTCTCTTCGATAAGAATGTTCTTCTGCATGATCTTGGAAACCATCTCCACAAAATCGTTGACACTCAAGTCACGGAAATTGACCTCAACCGTCTCCTCTTCTGCATGCAACCCCACTGAAAATATCAGCAGTACCCCTAGTATTATTTTAGTTAACTTCATACTCTAACTCCATCTCTTTATTATCTCTGATGATGACCAGTGTCATATTTGACATATTTTGAACTTCCTTGAAGATACCGAAGGCCGCATTGTAGCTGTTGATCTCCTGCCCGTTGACCGACTTGATGATATCTCCTCTTTGCAGACCCAGTTTGGCAAAGTGGCTTCCTCTTCGAACGAACTTCACCCGGAAACCTGTGACCCTGTCTCCCTCTTTCATATCCTGGATCCCGATATCCTTAAAAATATCATCCATATTTGTTGTATAGTGGGTCAGTAGCGACCGATCAACAATCTTTCTGTCTCCCGCATCAACGATCTCTCCCGAAGGCATCTTGGCCTGATCGGTGCTGCTCTTTTCTTGGCTTATACTATCCGGACCATTCACGGTTTTAATGCTGCCTGTACCCCTGCTGTTTTTCTTGGGCTTGATCAGTGTCACTGTATAGAGCTTCTCCTCTTTGCTGAATGTGGCAAAATCACTTCCCGCCCCTTCCAGTACAAAACCATTGATCATCTCTCCCTTAGACAATACCTTTGTCTTCCCTTTGTGCCTTACCGTGACAACAGTGATGTCCGAAGCGCTGTAGATACCAAGAAGGTCGATATCCTTAATGCTGCCCTGAGGTAGCACTTTTGGCTTTTCGACCCTTTGTGACTGATCATTTGAAGGAACCCTCACTCTATAGTAGAGGTTTTGAGGTCCCTTCTCTTCGCTATAATCCACCCCGGAAGTCGGCAGCCACAGAAATGCAACTACGACCCATACCACTTTCACAAAGAGTATGACGGCCAAAACCAGGATAAGCAGTTTCATCCTTTCGGGCTTAAAAAGATGTTTCATAGATCCACCCCTCTCCCTCTTTTTTCAGCGTTGAGCTCAACATCCCGAGATTCTTGTTTTCAGAAAATTTCAGCCTAAGCTGATGCTCTGTGAGATTCACGGACCCCTCGGCTTCTCCGAATATCCCGCTGCCGCTGAGCGCAATGCTGAACGGATTGACCACACTGTATACTGTTGCCGCCTGGTCGATCTCTTTTGGGGCGAACCTTTCGAGCGAACTGTCAAGGAGCAGCCCCTTCAATGATGCCCTCGTATAAAAGAGCAGGCTGAAGATATCTATCTCTTCGATCGTTGCAACCTTGATCCCCCTCACATATACCGAAGGCTCTTTGATACTGAGTGTGAACCAGCCTTCGCTGATCTTCTCAGAACTGATTTTGATATCCTTCTTCGCCAGCTCCTGCTCAAGCAGATAATATATCTCCTCTTTTGGCATCATCACAATCACGGCAAACCAAAGTACAATAAGGACGATTGCTGTCTTTTTTACCATTTGCATCTTAGCTCCACATGATAGAGTTCACCCTCTTTTTTGATATCCAGCAGCTGCATCTCCACTGCAAGGTTCAGTACTTTTTTCATCAGGGTGTTGAGTTCATTGATAGTGAGCTCCTGGTAGCTTGCAGTCACTTTTTTGCTTTTCTGATTCCATTTTACTTTTGAGGCGGGCACTACTGATTCAAGCTCCCTCACTCTCTTCTCCAGATTCTTGTCACCCCATATCTCTTTAAGCGCCACCACCTCTTTCAGCTCTGATACCGAGCTTTGCAAACGCTTTATCCGCTCCTCTTTCCCGCTGATTTCCCCCTGCTTGAAAAGCAATGCACCCAGCATGACAAGAAGTGCAATCCCCGCAATCAGCTCATGTTGATATCGCCTGAAATTCATAGCCTTCCCTCTACTTTGATGCCATCAGTGCTCTTTTGAACAGTGAGCTTCGCTTTTTGGGCTTCACTCTCCATGCGTCCGATCATATTTGCCTCTTTGACCGCATACTCAGCACTGAAACCTTCTTCATCAATATGCAATGTTTTCAGCTCTACATCCTTATAAAGCATCCCTATCAGTGTTTTGACCGTTTCACGTTTTTTTCTTTCTGCCCGGTCTATCTTACGATACTTTGTTAAAATGCTTTCTCTTGTATACTGGCTCGATAGCGAAGGGTTCGCTGCCATCAGACTTTCCAGCTCCTCTGCACCGGCTTTTGTCTCTCCCCCGTACCGTATCCCTTCGGCGATAAAAAGCACGGCAAAGAGAAGGAATATCGCGGCAAACCCCAATGCCTCGTTCCGGCTCAATACCGAAGCATAGGCGCTTTGTATCGCAATACCTTTTGCCGGGTTTGGAATCTCCGATACCGGAGAAAGTGCTTCATCCCCGACAAGCGATCTTGGCATGACCACAACAGTATCATCCACAACCGCCAGTACCTCCTTTTCGCTTAAAGGATAGGGCTCCGTGAAGGAGGGGAGAGCCTGCTGGGCAAAAAAGAGTTTGGAAAGAGACTCAGGAGCGAGACCCTTGCTCTGGAAAAACTCGGTGATCTCTTCGAGGCTGTATGCGATAAATACCCACTGCTCCTCCTCTCTGAAAACAAAATAATCATAGGTCCTCCCCTCCTGCAGCATCCCCTCAAAAAGAGAAGCCGCGATCTTCTTTGCCTGGTAGGCAAATTTGATAGGGAGACGCTCTTTTTTCAGCGTATAAAACTGCGGGGTAAGCATCACATTGACCGGCCGCTTCGTCTCCACCTGCGGCATTGCGCGATGGACTAAGATAAGCGCTCTATTGTCTTCCAAAAAATTCAAAATATTTCACCTCTCCTTGACTATACACAAATGTAAACCTATACGGCTCCTCCGCATAGGTATAGATCACCTCGCACTCGGCATGCTCCACGAACTTTTGTGCAAAAATCCCCTTATACTCGTTATACTCTGACTCCAGGTTATGGCTTTGTGCAAATGCTTTCAATGCCCCGCTGCCCGGTACCCACTCCTCTTCTACAGCAGAGAGTTCCATGTCAAAGAATACCGACACAGCTTCTGCGGACATATAGTCTCCGTCTGTCACGTTCGCCTCTGCGCTAAAAGAGAAGAGTTTCTTCCAGGGTATCGTTGTCACGACCGGGTCATCAGCTTCAAACCGATATCTGTCTATGATCTTCGCGAACTGTTGATAGTCGATTATACCTCTTTTTTGTTGAAGCCTGCTGTGACGTTTCTGGGCAGTTGTTTCCTCTTTGCCTATCGCTTCAAGAAGCATCTCTTCGAGCAGCATCGGGTCCGAAAGATTGTATGTAGCAGCAATAGCATCAAAAAGTTTTCGGGTTATAGCATAGTTTGATGACATTTTAGTATCATTTTCCGACCCCAGCCAATTGATATTGATACCGCTGGCAAGAGGACGGCACCCCACCGTCATAAAAAAGTTCTCCTCCTCTATAGAAAAAGGGATCGGCATCTGATAGAGTGCAGAGAGAAGGATCTCTTTCTCCTTGACTGTTTTAAAGATATTGACGATATTGGTATAGTAGAGGTTTGCCTGAAGCAGTGACGCGGTATCCCTGGAGTCCTTCTGCACACTGCCCAGTGCGCTTACCAGCGTACCGACCAGCACCATCATCACAGCGATCGTCACAAGGGTGATTAAGAGGGCGATACCATTTCGTTCTCGCCGAAACAAGGGTTTATCCATATAAAAGCTCTATTGAAGTAAAATTTGTTCACATTTTTAGTTATTATAACAAAAAGAAATAACACAAGGACTTAATACTATGAAGAACCAACCAAATTTCAGAAAAGCTTTTTCATTGATTGAACTACTAATAGTCATCGCTATTTTGGGGCTGCTTGTCAGTATGGTCGCACCTTCGCTGATGGATTCGGCAGATAAAGCAAAAAGGGACCAGGTCTGTATCCAGATGGCGGAGATAGAAAAAGCGCTGAATATGTTCCGTCTTGACAACGGAAGCTTTCCTGACACAGAAGAGGGAATTGAAGCGCTTCTGTCAAACCCTGATGCGGACAAGTATCCGAACTATCGCCCGAAACCTTACATGGAACGCCTTCCTAAAGATGCATGGCAGACACCTTTTATCTATATCAATGAAGGCGGGAATGTAGAACTTATCAGCTTCGGGACCGATAGAAAAGAGGGCGGTGAAGAGTATGCAAGCGATATCTTCTATACCAAAGAGTGTCAAAAGTAGCAACGGTAGACCATGCCACAGCTGCGCAAAGGATTCACACTGCTTGAACTGATGATCGTGGTCTTTCTGATCGTGATGATCTATGCGCTGGTCTTCACCTACTTCAGCAATGAGGAGAAGAAGCCCGAGGCCCTGACCCCGCTTACGCTCAAAAGCACACTCTCCGATGCCGGGATGCTGAACGGGCACACCACGCTTCTCTGCACCGACGAATGCAGGAGATGTTATCTCAGACAGGGGATTCTTGGCAGTTTTGAACCCTACGAAAACGGCGTCGATCTTCAACAGGCAGAACTCTATCTGCTTGATGCCGACAGGGAGCTCTCTCTGGCCGAATACGGCAGATATAAGGATAAAAAAATATCTCTGAAACTCGACTTCTACCCCAACGGAAGCAGCACAAAAGCGGTGCTCAAAACACCCGGGGGTATCTTCTATCTCCCCGCGTATTTCGGAAAACCCCAAAAAGTTGATTCGCTTGATGAGGCAAAGGAGCTCTGGATGAAAGATACAGAGCTGATATCAAAGACGGGGGATTTTTACTAATGACTTTTGCAGTCCCCAAGAAGCAACGTGCCGCATTTACCCTGATAGAAGTGATCGTTTCGGTGATGATCATCTCTTTTGTCGTGCTCTCCCTGATGGAGATCTCCTCAAGAAGCAAAGAGAACGCCGTCTATCTGTCACAACGCAACAAGGCCTCTTTTGCCGACTCGTTCTATCTGCTTGAGGAGATCTCCAAATATCATAAAAAAGAGAAAAATGCCTACGAACTGCTTCAGTCGCACTTTCATATCACCAATGATGAGAGCAGAGAGATCCTCAAGCAGATCTCCAGGGAGATCATCGTGCCCGAACCTATCAATATCCCTTCCCCAGGCGATACGACAGTCAAGGCAGAGGCAAGCAAGGTCATCCTCAAAGAGCAATACTCTTCAAGCTATTTTCAGTTTAAATTGAATGCATTTTAAAAACAAATTCTATCCTGGGGATAACTATAAAAGAGCTTATTTCTCTTAGATAAACAGGCTATAATACTAAGACGAACTCACTACTCCAAGGATGCGCAAACCCATGCTTTTCAAGTACAAAGGATTTGATAACACCGGCAAAAAAGTCAAAGGTACGGTAACTGCGGCATCTCACGATGAAGCTGCGCAAAAGCTCCGTTTGCAAAGCATCTATTATGAGGCTTTGGCCCCTACGCAAAAGCTCTCGATGGACTCTTTCTCCAAAAGAGTCATGCCCGGTGAACTGCTCAGCGCTTTTGCCAAAGAACTCTCCTCCTATCTCAACTCCGGTATGACGGTACTGACGGCGATCAAGCTCCTGGAGAACCAGCATGAGGGAGAGAAGAAGTATGTCTCTTTTCTCAATTCTGTGAAAACCATGATTGATGAGGGGAAATCACTCTACAACGCACTGCAGAGCCAGAAGGTCTATGCCCTACCCGAGTTTTTCCTCCAAAGCCTCAATGTCGCAGGCCAGAGCGGAAAGATGGTAGAGGTGTTAGTCAATATGGGAAACTTCTTCTCTGCGCAGAACAAGGTCAAAAAACAGGTGGGGAATGCCATGGTCTACCCTCTCTTTATTTTTATCGTAGCGATAGGGATGACCGGCTTCCTGATCTCTTTTGTCGTACCCAAAATCGTCGGTATCTTTGAGGACAACAATCAGGAGCTTCCCCCTATCACACAGTTCGTACTCGCGATCAGCAACTTCCTCACAGCGCACTATGTTGCCATCCTTGTCGGCTTTCTTTTGATTGTGGCCGGCTACAAGCTTGCCTACCGCTACTTTCTCTCCTTTCACCGGTTCGTGGACAGGATGTGGCTGAAGGTCCCCGTGATAGGCACACTTATCCAAAACCATGAGCTGGGGCGTTTTTCCTATATCCTCTCGCTGATGCTCGATTCGGGAGTCTCCTATGCCCATGCAGTGAAACTCTCGACTGCGACTTTCGGCAATCTCGTCCTCAAAGAGCTCTTCGAAACGGCTTCTGGAAGAGTCATGGAGGGGAACAAGCTCTCCAATGCCCTGCAGATGACAAAAGGGCTGAAACCCAAACGCAACTTTATGCAGTCACTTGCCCTTGGCGAAGAGTCCAGTGAAGTGGCGCATATCCTAAACAATATCTCAAAACTCTATACTGAAGAGAACGAAGACAGGCTCAAACTGCTTCTGAGCCTGCTGGAGCCGGCGATGATGCTCTTTATCGGATTGATTGTCGGAGTCATCGTGGCCGCGATGCTTCTGCCGATCTTCAGTATGAGTCTTCAAGGAGCATAATCATGATTCGATCTTTTGTTAAAACGCTTTTTTCAACCCTGCTTGTCTCTCTTCCTGTTTATGCGGACACGATAGGAGGAGAACTCTCGCTGGGGGTATACAGCCATACACCCAAGGGGGATGCAAGCTATGATTTCTATGATAAAGAGGCCAAAACCTCTGTCGAAGATACCCTTAACTGGGAAGAGTCCAAGGATCTCTTTTTCAAAGCCTATTTTGAGCACCCTCTCCCCTATCTCCCCAACCTCAAACTGGAGTACAGTGGTTTCTCACATAAAGGCGCGGGAGAGGTCAGCGACTTTAGCTGGGGAGGTATCAGCGGCTTTACTGGGGATATCTATAACACTATGGATATGCAGGCTTTCGATGTCACCCTCTACTACGAACTGCTTGACAACTGGGCCAGCCTTGATGCCGGCCTGACTCTGCGCCGGATCTACGGCGATATCTATCTTGAAACCAAAATGGTAATGATGAACCAGTCCTATCATTATGAGCCTGAGAGAGCAGAGTATGATGAGTGGATCCCGATGGTCTACCTGAAGACACGTTTTGAGCTGCCGACCACAGAGCTTATGTTTCAAACCGAACTCAATGCGATCAGCTATGAAGGTGCTACCATGTATGATGCGCTCTTCACACTGCGCTATACCTTCGGGATGGGCCTGGGGATCGAAGGGGGATACCGGTTGATACACCTGGGAGATAATGACCTAGGTGCCAATCTGGCTATCGATGTCGATTTCAGAGGGCCTTACGCTGCTGTGGTATGGAACTTTTGATGCGCAGTAAAGAGAAAAAACGCTTCAGAGATATCAAGCAGAAAAAAGCATCCACAGGGGCGGCGCCGGGCAAATCACGCTCACCTTTTACCTACCCCTATGCCTCTCTTGGAGAGAAGATCAAGGCATTTATCACCGACAGTTTTATGCTTTTGATGCCCATCATGTACATTGTCTTCTACCTGGTCATGGGGGGTAGAGAGGCCTTCGGCGAAGATAAGCTCACGGGATGGATCTATATTTTTATACCGCTGGTGATCGTGCAGACACTCTTTTTGGCAAAAACCGCCCAGACCCCGGGTTACCGTGCCTACAACCTTAGGCTGATCGATGAGAGTACGGGGGAGAAGCCCTCCTTTCTTATCATCCTCTTTCGGAACCTCTGTGCCCTGCTCTCCTTTTTCTCCATTATCGGATGGGTGATGATGTTCTTCAGAAAAGACCGCAAGACCCTGCATGACCTGCTAAGCCATACCGCCGTCATCACCAAACCATGACACAGACCTATCCGATCAAAAGCCTCTTCGCTCTGCTGATGAGCGCTTACTACTTCTTCTATTTTGCGGGGGTGGGTGTTTATGTCATCTTCATGCCCAAAGTCCTTACCGAACTTGGCTACAGTACCTTTGAAGTGGGTATCATCTATATGGCTGCCCCCTTCATGCGTTTTTTGCTTCCTTTTGCTTTTCGTCACTTTCTGGCACTAACACCGAAGATCTATATCCTTTCGCTCTTTTTCACACTGATTGCTACCCTGCTCTTCATTACCACGGCACACTCCTTCTGGCTCTACCTGCTCGCCAACCTTTTTTTCGGAGCAGCCGTAGGCATCTCGCTGCCTTATGTGGAGACAATAGCCCTCTCCTCTTTTCATAAAAGCGATTACGGGAAAGTGCGTCTTTGGGGCTCATTGGGATTTACCGGTATCGCACTCTGGCTCGGCCGTGTACTGGAGACACCTGAACAGGCATTCTATTACCTCAGCTCAGTGAGCTTTGTCACCCTGTTGTTTGGTGCCATGCTGGTGCGCTACGACCGGGGACCGCATGATTCAAGCGAGTCTGACAAAAGTTTTTCGCTTATTAAATATTGGGCATTCTGGGTATCAGTCTTTCTCATGCAGGTAGGATTCGGAGGATTTTACAACTTCTTTACGATCTATGAAAGCGGGCATGGCATCTCTCTTGAAGTGATCAGCTGGATGTGGAGCTTCGGGGTGCTCTGCGAGATCGTCATGCTCTACTTTCAGGGACCGCTGCTGCAGCGTAACCTCCTGCATATTCTGCAATTTGCCATGCTGGTTGCAGTATTGAGATGGATAATCCTCTGGGCCTATCCCGATTCGGTGATACTGACTTTTGCTTCGCAGTCGCTGCATGCAGTGAGCTTTGCACTCTATCATACTGCTGCGATCACCTATGTCTATTCTCTCTATACACAAAAGAAGCTCGCCCAACAGTTTTTTCTGGGGATTGCATTTGGACTTGGCGGTTCAGTCGGGGCACTTCTCTCCGGCAAGCTCTACGGGGAACACCTCTTTTTGTATGAGGCGATCATTACACTATTGGGTGCGGGAGCCCTGCTGATCCACCAGAAGCGCAAAGAGAGGGGTGCCGCTGATGCATAAGATCCCTGCTGTTATCTTTGCCGGAGGAAAAAGTTCACGTATGGGGAAAGACAAGTCTCAGCTCCCCTTTGCAGGATACCCCTCCCTCAGTGAGTACCAGTACCGCCGTCTCGAAAAATTATTTGAAGAGGTCTACCTCTCGTCAAAGTCCGACAAGTTCTGCTTCGAGTGCCGGCTTATTGAAGACAACTATGCCGTCCATTCTCCACTTGCGGCGCTGGTATCGGCCTTTGAAAAGCTGGATGCCCCGGAAATCTTTGTGCTTAGTGTCGATGCACCCTTTGTTGATGAAGAGGTGATCGGGAAACTGATGGATGCAAGGGGCAAAGAGTATGATGTCATCGTGGCAGAAAGTCCCCATGGCATCGAGCCGCTCTGCGGCATCTACAGACGCTCAATTTTACCGGAAGCTGCACAGATGCTTAAAAACGGAGATCACCGGCTCACAACATTGCTTGAAACGGTAAAGACAAGACGCATGAAATTTGCATCCAAAGAGCCGTTTTTGAATCTCAACCGCCCCGAGGAGTATCAAGAGGCTCTAAAGCGACTTCTTTAACTCTTTTGCCAGATCGATTGCACATTGCTGCTCTTCGATCATCTTGACCATCAGTTTGCGGGAGAAGAAAATGAATTTTTCAAAAAGCGAACTGTGGTACTTATCTTTATGGTGGATCATCAGGAAGTCCCTTTTGCAGTCAAAATTTTTCACAGGCACCTGGAAAAGTTTGCCGCTTTTAAGCTCATCCTCCACAGAGATCTTGGAAAGACAGGTGAGACAGGAGCGGTTATTGAGAATACTCTTGATCGATTCGGTATGTCCCAGTTCCAAAAAAATATTGAGGCCGTCGACCTTCTCTTTGATATAGTCGAGAAACACCTCTCTTGTCCCGGAACCCGGTTCTCTGAGTACCCAGCGCTTATTGGCCATCTCATCGATAAAGACAGGCTTTTGGGCTAGTTCCTTGTCCGCAGTCACCACGATCAGTTCATCCACGCCGATCTTCTCCTTGACGATATCCGATCCCTGCACAAACCCTTCTACAAATCCGATATCGATCGTCCCATCCTCGATCATATGCGCGATCTCTTTGGTGTTACCCTCTTTGAGTGTGATCTTCACGTCAGGATAGGCACTCATATAGCTGCAGATGATTGACGGCATTAGATAATCCACGATCGTTGTACTCGCACCCACACGGATGATCCCTTTGTTTTCGGAGTTTTTGAACTCAAACTCTATATCCGAAAGCTTGCGGTAAATCGGCTCTACTTCTTTATAGAAAGCTCTTCCTACCTCATTGAGTACCAGTTTTTTATTGATACGGTCAAAGACCGGCCGCCCCAATATATTTTCAAGCTCTTTGATCGACATTGAGATGGCCGATTGGCTGAGATTCATCTCCTTGGCAACATTGGTCAGGTGCCCCGAAGCCACCACATTGATAAAGATCTCCATCTGTCGCAGTGTAAGTTTCATAATAAAATTCCCTTATAATATTTATAATTGATTACATTTAAAATTTCGTTCAATTTTATTGATTTTGAAAGTATATCAAAAAATTAGTATAATTCCGTTAATTATAAAAAATTATGAAGGAAAATTATGCCTTTTTCTCCTGAAAAACGAAAAGATACGATAAGCGGTATCCTCTTTGTGGCGATCTTTGCCGCAGCAGCAACATTTATCTCCGACTTTCCTGCAGTGCAAAAGCTGGGAATATCGCCGCTGGTCATCGGTATTGTGATGGGTATCTTCTATGCGAATACCCTGCATAACAAGACTCCCGACGCATGGCAGGGAGGGATCACCTTCTCAGCGAAAAAGATCCTCCGTTTTGCCATCGTCTTTTACGGGTTCAGACTCACTTTCCAGGAAATCATTGATGTAGGAATGGCAGGGTTTCTTGTCTCACTCATTATGCTCTCTTCTACCTTTATCCTCGGTACATGGCTCGGCCACAGGATCTTCGGTATGGAAAAAGACACCTCTATGCTTAATGCTTCAGGCGCATCGGTGTGCGGTGCTGCTGCTGTACTGGCGACCGAACCTGTACTCAAATCCGAAGAGTACAAAGCGGCGATTGCGGTATCTATGGTTGTCCTCTTCGGTACGATTGCAATGTTCCTCTACCCTGTGCTTTACACGACGATCATTGAACCTGCTTCAGGCTTTCTCCATATGACAGCCAAAGAGTTCGGTATCTACGTAGGAGGAACGATCCACGAAGTGGCACAGGTGGTTGCTGTACCTGCCTCTGTACCCGCTACACCCAAAGAGATGGCAGATTCTGCCGTAATCGTCAAGATGACCAGAGTCATCATGATCGCACCGATGCTGATCATCCTTGGTATCTACCTGAGCTATACTGCAAAAAAAGAGGGTGGTGCAGGAGAGAAGGTGAAACTTGTCATCCCCTGGTTTGCCGTCTACTTCATCGGTGTGGCAGGGTTCAACTCGCTTCATCTTGTGCCGGCAAACATCGTGGATATCATCAATGAGATCGACACCTTCCTGCTTACAATGGCGATGACCGCGCTGGGTATGGGAACACGCTTTGCCAAGTTCAAAGGGCTCGGGCTTGCACCTGTCTACACTTCAGCGGCGATGTTCGCATGGCTACTCGTAGGCGGATTTATCGTCACCAAGGTTATCTGTTCGGCATTCTGATACCAACCTGTCATTCCGGACTTGATCCGGAATCTCACCCCCCCCTATTCGTACCCTTCGACTAAGCTAAGAGCGAACGGGGGAGTTCTTCCAAACTTATCACTTTCTTTCTTTTCCGTTCGTCCTGAGCTTAGTCGAAGGGCAAATCATGGGATATGGCTCGACAGGCTAACCATGAACGGTTGCTTTAACTTCACTATACACCTTTTTTTCACATTCCTCGTTCACCCTAAGGTTAGTCGAAAGGGTAAAACCCGTTCTGGCTTCGACAGGCTCAGCACGAACGGTTGCAACTGCTCACAGCATCCCATCTTCCTCAAAACTGTAATACCCCTCCCTGGAGAGGATCACGTGGTCCAGCAGTTCGATCCCTACCATCTCGGCTACCTCTTTGAGGCGCCGGGTGATGCGCTTGTCCGCGTCGCTCGGGAAAAGCTGGCCGCTGGGGTGGTTGTGGGCGATGATGATGGAGGCGGCGCGGTCGCAGATCGCATCGGCGAAGACCTCCCTTGGGTGAACGAGGGACTGGTTGAGCGTCCCGACGAAGATCACGCGCTTTTCGATGATATGGTTTGCCCCGTCAAGGGTCATTACGATGAAGTGCTCCTGCTTTTTATTCACATAGGCTGCCAGCTCTCTGTGAACATCTGCCGCAGAGGTGATCTTGATGTTCTGCTTGATCAGATAGCGGCGGCTGAGCTCAATGGCAGAGAGTATCTGCATCGCTTTCGCATCCCCCAGGCCGTGTATCGCGGTAAGCCGCTCCAGGCTCAGCCCCTCGAAGTCGCTCTCAAAGAGCTTTTCGATCTCTTTGGAGAGCTTGATCACATCCTTCCCCTGTGTCCCGCTGCCAAGAAGTACGGCAAGGAGCTCGTAGACCTTTAACGATTGGGCTCCCCTGGCAAGTAGTTTCTCCCTGGGTTTGTCGTGCTTGTGCAGTTCATGGATACGTGACATTACCTCCTCCTTCTATAGCTCAGTGCTTCAAGTATATCCGCTCTCTCTATCACCTCATGACCGTTCAGATCGGCGATGGTGCGCCCCACCTTTTTTATCGAAGCAATGGAACGGTGGGAGAGCGCGAAACGCTGGATCGCCCCCTCGAGTATTCCCGATGCCTCATTGTCCAATTTGCAGTACTTCTCTATCTCCTCTTCTATCAGTTTTCCGTTGAGCCGTTTCTGCCCGCGCGCCTTTTGCTTCCCGAAAGCTTTGAGAACAGCCTCGTGCATCTGGGCAGAAGTGATATCGCCTCTGTCTCCGCTGCTCACCTCCTGCATCACAACAAAAAGGTCTATCCGGTCCAGAAAAGGATCGGAAAGCTTGTTCTGGTAGCGTTTGATCTCGATCTCCGAGCATCGGCAGGCTTTGGTTTTGGAGAGCAGATTGCCGCAGGGGCAGGGATTTTGCGCCGCAACGAACATAATGTCGGCCTCATATTCGATCTTGGCATTGACCCGGGCGATATGCACTTTCCTGTCCTGCAGCGGCTCCCTGAGCGCCTCAAGCACCTGCTTGCTGAAATGCGGCAGCTCATCAAAAAAGAGTATCCCATTATGAGCCAACGCCACCTCACCGATCTTCGCCTGTGACGAACCGCCGCCAAACACCGAGGCGGAGGTCGCTGTATGGTGAGGCGCCCTGATCGGCCTGATCGCAGAGAAGTTCGGCGTGATGCCATCGAGAAACTGATGTTTGGCGATGGAGAGTATCTCCTCTTCTGTCAATGGAGGAAGGATATCCTTGAGACGTTTTGCGATCATGCTCTTGCCACATCCTGGACTCCCTTCCATCAGAAAATTGTGCATCCCCGCCGCAGCGATCAGCGATGCACGCTTGGCAACCCCCTGTCCTTTGACATCTGAAAAATCATGTGCATATTTTTTTTCATAGTAATAATCTACTTCTCCCAGGGGAAGTTTCTCGCTGCGATAATCAAATCGCTGTGTATTGGCAGCAAACGCTCCCTCGTTGAAAAGCGTGATCGCCTCATCCAGCGTCTCTACGGTAATGAACTCTACCCCGGAGATATAAGAGAGGTGAACAATCGCTTCTTTAGGCACAATAGCCCGCTTGATAATTCCCTGCTCTTTGAGCGACAAGATCAACGGAAAAAGCATCGAACTCGTCTTGACTCTCCCGTCCAACCCCAGTTCGCCAAAGACAAAGAGCCCCTCCTCCTGGATGTCTCTCTTATGGAGTGCAATGAGTAATGCGATCGAAAGATCGATATGTGTCCCTTTTTTGGAGATATCCGAAGGACTGAGATTGACCGTAATTTTGAGCGGAGGAAAGGTAAAACCGTTGGTCATAAGTGCCGCTTTGGAGCGCTCTTTTGCCTCCTGGATATCGCTTGAAGCCAAGCCAACCACCGAAAATCCTGGGAGCCCTTTGGTAAAGGTCGCTTCCACTTCTATCACCTGCGCATTAACCCCCTCTAATGTCGCACAGGTCAGTCGGTTCACTATCGCTTCTTGTTTTGCTTCAGTTTTGGGTGGAGTACCACTATCTACTTGTGCATTCATAGGTTAAGTATGGCAAAGATAGACCGTGGGTTTCAAAAAGATGTCATATTGTCATATTTATTCAAAAAATATCATGCTGTTAATGTTACCGATATGTACTATAATACACTATAGATTTTACAGCAAAGGATAGAATTTGAACTATATTCAACAGGCTATGGAGATTGCCAGAGCAAGCAACTGCCAAGGGGATACGACGTTTTTTCAGGCGATCGAAGAGGTCCTTACCTCCATCAAGCCCTTCATCAAAAAAAACCCGGAATATATCGAGCATAATATCGTCGAACGGATCATCTGTCCAAACAGGGAGATCCGCTTCAAAATCGAATGGCTGGATGACAAAAACCGTATCCATGTCAACAACGGTTACCGTATCCAGTTCAACAATGCACTTGGCCCCTACAAAGGCGGCGTGCGATTCCATCCATCAGTCAATCCCGATATCCTGAAATTTCTTGCCTTTGAGCAGATCTTCAAAAATGCGATTACCGGACTGCACATCGGCGGAGCAAAAGGAGGAGCAGACTTCGACCCCAAAGGAAAAAGCGACCAGGAAATCATGAAGTTCTGTCAGGCCTTTATGACAGCTTTCTACAACAGTATCGGGGAGGATATCGATATTCTTGGAGGAGACATCGGCGTAGGGGAACGTGAAGTAGGCTACCTCTTCGGCCAGTACAAAATGCTTACCAACAGCTATGACAGTATCATCACTTCAAAACCGATAGCACTCGGCGGCAGCGAGGGAAGGAGCTCCGCTACGGGGTATGGCCTCGTCTATTTTACGCAGACGCTGCTTGAGGATATGGGCGAAACACTTAAAGGAAAGATCTGTACGATCAGCGGCAGCGGCAATGTGGCGATCCATGCGATCGAAAAACTTTATGATATCGGCGCGATCCCCGTAACCTGTTCGGACTCCAGGGGAACAATACACGACCCCAACGGTATCGACCTTGCGCTGCTCAAACAGGTCAAGTTGGAACAGCGTGCTTCGCTGGAACTCTATGCAGAAGAGAAAAAAGCAGCCACCTATGTCAAAAGAGAGGAGTACGAAGGGGGGAGCTATGTATGGGATATCCCGTGTTTTGCTGCCTTTCCATGTGCGACACAAAATGAGCTTGGAGAAGAGAGTGCACAGAAACTCATAGACAATGATGTCAAGATCATCGCCGAGGGAGCCAATATGCCTACCACAACGCAAGGCATCGAACTCTTTATGAAAAATGATATTATTTTTGCTCCGGCAAAAGCTGCCAATGCGGGAGGTGTTGCGGTATCCGTGCTTGAGATGAGCCAAAACAGTGCATTCCACTACTGGAGTCCCGAAGAGATCGACCAGAAGCTTCAGGAGATCATGTCAAAGATCTACAAGGATATCAAAAAAACCTGTGATGAGTATAACCTGGATATGGATCTGGCTGCCGGAGCCAATATCCTCGGCTTTAAACGTGTTGCAAAAGCCATGGTTGCTCAGGGAGTATGAATTCAAGTAGTAGGGAGCAGCTGGGAGGCTGCCAGTGAATAGTGAGCTCCCGTTCTTCCTGAGCTTGTCGAAGGAAGGTGGAGACACTATCATGCACCAACAATCATGCAAACAAACTTTTATAATAAAGATTGTCATAAAGCAACCCATAAAAGCTACTCTCTTCTCCCTGATCAGGAGGCTTTGTGGCGTTTTTTCCAGTCTTTCTCAAAACGTTTGCGTTTTGTAAAGGAGAGTTTTTCTACAAACACCTTTCCGTCAAGATGGTCCATTTCGTGCTGCATCGCGATAGCCAGAAAACCGTCATCTTCTATCGTGTGTGATTGTCCGTGTCTGTCAGAGTATTCCACTTTGACATATTTGTAGCGCTCCACTTCATCATAGTATCCGGGAACGGAGAGACACCCCTCCTGGTATTTTGTAGCACCGCTTCTTTCAATGATCACCGGGTTGATCATCTCCAGGGTATTCTCTTTGCGCTGCGTATCATTCTCATCCGGTTCATTGATGATCAGTACCCTCTGGTCAACACCGACCTGTATCGCCGCAAGCCCTACACCGCTGCTTTGGACCATCGTCTCATACATATCATCCAACAGCTCATGCAACACACTGTTAAACTCCTCCACTTCCCTGGAAACGAGTTTCAATCTTTTATCCGGATATACAACTATCTCTCTTATCATATTACCTTCTCTTATTATATATTCGTTCGCCTCAAACCACAACGCTGGGAAGATTTTCTGCTGAAACAAACACTATCATGGATGCTGCCGCTGGGGCATCCTATTTTATGAAAAACTTTTTTCCAACACTTTGTCGATCAGGCCGTACTCCACCGCCTCTTCTGAAGACATGAAGAAATCCCGGTCTGTATCTTTTTCAATCTTTTTGAGTGTTTTTCCTGTCTGTTTTGCCAGGATCTCATTGAGGGTATCCTTCAGTCTCTGGATCTCTTTTGCCTGGATCTGGATATCCGTAGACTGTCCCTGCGCCCCGCCCAGCGGCTGGTGGATCATGATACGCGCATGCGGCAGTGCATAGCGTTTACCCGGGGTCCCCGAAGAGAGCAGGAAAGCACCCATAGATGCGGCCTGCCCCATGCAGATCGTGACCACATCGGGCTTGATGTAGTTCATCGTATCAAAGATCGACATCCCCGCCGTGATCACACCGCCCGGAGAATTGATATAAAAATAGATATCCTTGTCGGGGTCCTGCGCTTCAAGAAAAAGCATCTGCGCAACGATCGTAGAGGCTACGGCATCGTTTACCTCTCCGCTCAGCATAATGATACGGTCTTTAAGCAGGCGCGAATAGATATCATACGATCTTTCACCTCTGCCGGTCTGTTCTACAACATATGGGATATAGCTCATTGGGTCACCTTTGTATAAGTATATAGTGAAATATAGTACTAAAAAACTAGTTAAATATACACTAAATTTGTTAATAGAAAAAAAGAGATAGGAGGCAGGAAATAGCTTATAGCAGATTTGGTAAACATTTAAAAATGCTTTTGTCAAACAAAAGGCTGCCAAAGGCAACCCTAACCTTATCTACTACCTACTCCCTACTATTTACTATTTAAGTTAGTCATCCAGTCCAAGAAGTTTTCCGAAGAGTTTATCTTCGATCATTCCCATCTTGATCGCGGGGAGAAGGTTGCGCTCTTCATAGTACTTGATGATCGCCTGCGGATCCTGTCCTGACATCATCGCTTCATAGTAAAGTGCCTGTGATACTTCCTGGTCTCCCACAGTGACACCCTCTTTCTTCGCAAGCGTGTCTACGATGAATGTTGCCTTGACACTCGCTTCAGCATCCGCTCTTACTTCCTCACGAAGTGCTTCTATCTTTTCAGGGTTTTCCTTGTACTCGTTAAGCTCCTCTTCGCTCATCTCCTGTGCTCTCTGGTTGATCTTTGCATCGATCTCCTGCTCAACGATGTTGCGCGGCAATGCAAAGTCGAACTTCTCTACCAACGCTTCAACGATTTTCGGCTTGAGCTCACTTTGGTAAAGCTTGGAGACCTCTTCTCTTTCAAGCTGATTTCTGATTCTCTCTTTGAGCGTTTCAACCGTCGCACCCTCTTCTCCGCCAAGAAGTTTCTGCGCCACTTCATCAGTCAACTCTTCAGGTACCTGCTCCTGGATCTCATGGAGTGTTACTTTGAACTCAGCCTCTTTTCCTGCAAGGTCAGCGGACTGGTAGTTTTCAGGGAAAGTAACTTTGATCGTTCTCTCCTCCTCATACTTCATACCAATGATCTGATCCTCAAATCCAGGGATAAACTGGCCTGAACCGATCTTGAGGTTGAACTTCTCCGCTTTCCCGCCTGCAAATGCTTCACCGTCAAGGAAACCTTCAAAGTCGATCAGGGTCATATCACCCTCTTTGACCATTCTTTTTCTCTTGATCTTTACCCATGGTGCCTGCTGCGTAAGGATCTCTTCGATCTTCTCATCGATCGCTTTTTCATCAGCTTCCGGTTTTTCAAATTTCGGCATTACCTCTTTGTACCCTTCTGCTTCGAACGTAGGTCTCAATGAGATTTCGATCTCTACATCGATCTCATTCTCGCCTTTTTCGTACTTCTTGAAGCCTGGTTGTCCGATCATGTCAGCTGCAGCGATCTCTGCCTCTTTAAGCCCTGCATCGATGAACTCTCTAAGCGCTTCGCCTTCGGCATCCTGCTGAAGTTTCTCTCCATGAAGGCTTTTTACTACGGATACAGGTACTTTACCCGGTCTGAAGCCATCCACTTTTACCTGCTTTGCTGCCTCTTTTGCCAGTTTATCCACATTTTTTTCGATCTGTGCATTATCGATTTTTCCTGATACGATCGCGTTCGCATCATCAACTTTTTTTACTGTAATGTTCATTACATTCCTTTATTTGAGTACTAAAATTCTGTGATTTTATCTAAAAAACGATAAAAAATGAATATATCGGGCCAAAAACCTGGTTTCCCCGTAGCCTCAAAGTATTCTGAGGGCTTTGTAGTCATAGTTGTAGTTATCAAATAGAATCTTCATCCGTTCTCCAAGCCTTTCTATCAGTGTTCACTTCTTTTGAGTCTGAGGCTCAGCCAGATCGACACAAGCAGCAGGAAAACCGTAACCAGGTAGATCATCGTATAGCTCTCCATCAGGTTCAGTAGCAATCCTCCGAGTATAGGGAAGAAAAGCCCCAGCGAGGTGATGTTGACCTGAAGTGCCGCATAGACAGGCCTTTTCTCTTCCGGCGCGATCTCGATCACCAGGTTCATCTCGCTGATCTTGAATCCGTCAAATGCGATACCGAAAAGAAAAAATATGGCCATATAGCCTGTCAAAGATTCCGCAAAAAGAGCGATCACGAAGGCCAGAAGCATCAAAAAGAGGCTCAGGGTAAGCATCAGCTCATAGTGATGCAGCCTTCGCCACAGAAACATGCTTCCGATAATGCTCCCTGCCATCTGAAGCGTGATGAAACCGCCAAGCATCCACCCCGTCAGCGCATGTGTGGCATTGGCATTCAGGATCACGAAAGGCATCGCCAGGAAATAGCTGTATCCCAGAAGGATCACATAGATCTGCTCTCTGAGACGTTTGTCGTCTCTGAGTATCTTCCCTGCATTGGCCACAAATGAGCTGAAATGCTTCTCCTTCACAGAGACATTCTCTTTGGGAGGTTCACTGATCGTCCCGAAGGCAACAAAACCGATCGCCATAAGAAGGCTGCTGATGACAAAAAGCGCGGCATAGTTGTAGGGCGCTTCATACCAGGTGAGGACATATCCCGCCACTCCCCCGCTGATGATCGATGCGACCGCCCCGGCGATCTGGCGGTTTGCCATCGTTTTGCCCCGGTACTTTCGGCTGAAGAGTTTTGCCTGAAGTTCCTTGAAGTAGATCGCACCGAATCCGGCACTAAAGGAGAAGAAAAAGAGTCCAAGCCCTATAAAAAAGAGCGTCAAACCGGGCTTTTCATCACCCAGAACGAAGATACTCACGCCGATCATCAGCCAGCTAAGAAAGCGGAAGAAAAAGACCTTTCGCAGATAGGGCAATACATGCACGTAGGCCTGCGCATGAAACGCGGCATAGAGCTGCACTGCGACCGCGCCGCCGCGAAGCAGCGAAGCGAAGACACCTACGATCAATGCACTGTCACTGAAGTGATGCACCATCAGAGGAAGGATGGTTGAGGGTTCTGCGATCGTCACCCCGAGTGCCAGGAAAAAGGCATGGAGGACATTTTTTGTATTGTTCTTGGGGTCGTCGAGTCTAAACATCAATGCTGTACAAATCGGTCATCTGATCTCTTCTTTCCTACTTCCTCTTCTGAAGCCAGCATCCATCCCGATCTCACCTCACCCTCCACTTTGTCAAAATTCTCGATGTAGGGTTTGATATCCAGAAGGGGTGTGCCGTCGAGTACATCCACTCCCTTGATCGTAACGATATTTCCTTCCACGCTGACAAGCTCCACCACGGAAAGCCCCAGACTGTTGGGATGCATCGGTGTTCTCGTGGAAAAAACCCCTCTGGGGGTATCTGTTTTGTCATTGAAGGGGACCACACTGAGCTTCGGTGCTTTCACCTTATGAAAGTAGTAGATCAGGTAAACATGCGAAAAACCGTCCAGGTCCTTCAATCCCTCTTCATACGCCCTGTCGAACTCTATCGTGGCATAGACATCTCTGGCGCCTTTCGGCTGCACAGGCATATTGACCAGTTCGCAGAAAGGCGAACGTATCGTTGCAACAGGTTTCAGTTCAAACGTCATCAGGAAGCCGTCATAATGGATTGGACGGCACACTCAACCTTTTCGGGGATATCTTTCCCCTTGAGATCCATGAAGTCTATCTGGATCACATAGACCCTCTCTCCGCCTGACATCACTTTGAAATGCAGGTATCCCGCAAAGCGTTTGCTCTCTTTGGTTTTTTTGCCCGGATCCTCCTTGTCGTTCTCATAGACAAAGTAATCGACGGTAACGGAAGCATTGCTCTCTGCTGCAGGATCTTTGTAGGCAGTTAAGGCACTCTTGACCATCTGGTCAACCTCTTCCATATCTACATGTTCAAAGAGTCTGCTCTTCATGTACTGTGCTTTTTTGGCACGGGAGAGAAGTTCGTACTCCCCCTTCTGCAAGGCACGCTGCACCTCTTTCATCAGAGCCTGATCATACACACGTTCGAATACCGTGCTCTTGTTATGGCACTCCAGACGCACACTTTTGCTGCTCTTTTTGGCAGTACTATCAACGCCTACTTTCACCAGAAACACAAGAAAGACAAAAGCCAGTATCGCTGCGATATATTTCATGATCTCTCTCCTTTCTCAATGTACGGAACAGGTCCCGCTGCCGCCGCTCTTTTCCAATTTACCCGTAAGCAGCAGCTCAACGGATTTCTCCACAGTGGGGCTCTCCTGATCGATATAGAGATCCAGCCCCGCTTTGGCGAATCCTTCCGCGGGCGACCCGCCGATACCGCTGACCACCATCGCATCGGGATTGAGCGCCATGATATTCGCTACTGCATTGCCGCAGGCCCCTCCACTGTGACCGGGGTTCGGAACTGCTTCAACATCTGCGATCTCCCCCTCCTCCAGCGTAATGATCGTATAGTATTTGGCTTTGCCAAAATGCGCTCCTCTACGGCTCAGATAGCCCATGTTCTCATCTGTTGGAAATACTACTCTCATCTTTTTCTCCTTCTTTTTTTGGATCATTGTCGTTCATGCGCTTGGTGCAATCCTGTTTCGTTCTAGTTTACCGAGCCGGCTATCAGTGATGATGGTGATGCCCATGCTCATGTTCGTGTTCATGTTCATGATGGTGATGGTCGTCATGGGAGTGTCTCCCCTCATGATGCTTGATGATCTCCTGCATTCTTCTGTCATCAACCATTTCAAGTTCACCGTCTGCGAACTTTTTGATCAGGTCATTCAGAAGGATCCTCTCAAAACCACTGTGATAGATATTCATACCGCCATGTTTTTGTATCATCTGATAGGGAGAGATTCCCATCTCCTGCATAATGACCGTATCGACCCCTTCATCGGCAAACCACTCTATCACAGCCTGTCCACCCTGTGCAGGATTGGCTTTGATCTCTACTTTTCCCTTCTCTACGAAAGCAAACCATTTCGCTTTTCCGAAAAGCGGTGCAACCGCGGGATTTTCTCTGTTCATCTTTACCGGTATCGCTATTTTCATTCTTTATCCTTCATTATATTCTGTCATCATTACCAGTGCTTTTTGATGCAAAAGCACATCAGCCACTTTTTTATGGGCCCGCTCTATGATCCTCGAAAAGGTCGTTCTGGAGATACCCATACGGTCTGCACACTCCTGTTGGTAAAGCCCTTCAAAATCACTGAGACGGATCGCCTCCATCTCATCCTCATCCAGCGCCACTCTCTCAAGATATTTTCTCTGTACCCCACAGGGTTTAAAGCAGACATTCGAGTGATCCCGGGCGATGGTACGTTCTACTCTTTTTTTTCTCAAGATTCATCCTGTCTGTCATAGTTTCAAATTCTATTTTAGCGCACATATGTTCATTTGTCAAGTCTTTTGGATAAAAATTATTCATAAAAAATATTCATGCTATAATGGCGCATGAAAAATCTCCACCTCACTATCCGGACCTGGTACAGGGACAACGGCCGCCATACCCTCCCCTGGAGGAATACCGAAGAGCCCTACTACATCTACCTCAGTGAGGTGATGCTGCAGCAGACTCAGGTCAAAACCGTCCTGGAGCGGTACTATTTCCCCTTTATCGAACGTTTCCCCACACTGAAGGCACTGGGAGAGGCAGAACTCGACGAGGTACTTAAAGCGTGGGAGGGGCTGGGATACTATACCCGTGCCAGAAACCTGCATAAGACCGCAACACTTGTCAGCGAACTTCCCGCCGATATCGATGCACTGATCCGTCTTCCCGGCATCGGCAAAAACACCGCCCATGCGATCGCTGCCTTTGCCTTCCGGCAGCCCGTGCCGATCATGGAGGCCAATGTCAAACGTATCCTCTGCCGTCTTCACAAGCTTGAAAATCCTACGGAGAGGGAACTCTGGGGATATGCTTACTCTCTTGTGGACCGGGAGAACCCTTTTGACTACAATCAGGCGATGATGGATATCGGAGCAACGGTTTGTCTTCCAAAAAGTGCAGAGTGCGAACGCTGCCCGCTGGAGAGTATCTGCCAGGGGAAAGAAGCGCCTTGGCGCTACCCTGTGAAGAAAAAACGTACCGTTCCAACACGAGAAGAACATGTCGTAGTGCACAGCTGTAATGGCCGTCTCTCGCTTCATCAAAGAAGCGGAAAATTTCTGCATGGGCTTTGGGGCTTTGAAAGTATAGAGGTGCCTCCGTGCGCTGCGGAGTATCTGGGTGAAGTATCGCATACCTATACGCACTTTAAGCTCAATTGCAAGGTCTATCTCTACCATGAGAGCATACCGGAACAGGAAAACTATTTCAATCTGGATGAGATCAGGGAACTTGCGATCTCCAAAGTGGATGAGAAGATACTTCTCCTAGTGAAGAGAAAGGAAGAGACACTCTGGTGAGAGTATCTCTTTAAGGGAACCGGCCTATCGTCCTTGTGCCAGTGACATCTCGAGCATCGGGAGTATCTCCTGGCTCTTGTCCTGGCCGTTGATCTTGAGCACTTTGGGCTTATACTCCAGTTTCGTCGAGTAAACACCTTTTTCAAAGTTCATCATCCCCTGCATTACAGCCATATCAAATCCCATTTTTGCCTGCTGCTGCGCCTGAGGTGAGGGGTTGAGCGCCAAATGCTTTTCATTGAAATCCAGATCGGCATCCAAAGCAAGATACTCCAAAGGTTTTGCCTGAAGGTACGCGACCATCTCCTCAAGACTTCCGTTCAGCGCTTCTCCAACATATCCGAGAGATAAACGCATACTTGATTTGGCATCATCTTTAGTAAGATCCACCGCTGCACTCACTTTGGTTCTCTCTTTGACCAGTAGTGCCTTCAATGCTTCTGTCGTTGCGTTCATAAACTCCTCTTGTGCCGTTTCTGCACGTTTGAGTGCCGCTTCAGCTTTAGCTGGATCTGTTTCGGTCATCATCCCGTACATCATATCTGTCATCTCAAGCTGCTTCCGGTTGACCTCTTCGAATTTCTGAAGCGCGTCCATACTGATACCCTGGAGTTTCATCGAGAAATTCACCTGTTCTGCGACCCCGCCTGTTGCAGGGTCCAGCTGTTCAAGCCCCTTCTGGTTGAACTGCATAGCGATCTCTGCCATCAGATAATCACCCTCTTCGCGCCCGGTCTTGAAATCCATTGTAAAGTCCATCTCCACAGGTTTGGACAACTCCTTTTGTTCCATGCTTATTTTTGCTATTTTGAACTGTCCGTCACCCAAGAGGTATTTCCCTCCCAGCATATCTTTCATATCCATATGAAGTGTGGTCCCAGTCATCACCGCATTGATCCCCTCCCGCTCTAACGAGATCTTCGGCAATGTGATACCAAAAGAACCCAGCAGTGTCTCTGTATCGATCACACCGCTGCCCGTCAGCGGTGCAATCTCCACCTTTGCACCATTCTCTTCAACCGTTACCGCACTGGAGTGCAGGGCTATTTTCAGCTGCTTATCAAAGCAGAGTACCTCGGTAAGGTAGAGCGTGACATCTTCCGGAATTACTTTAAGGAGCTCCTCTTTGGACTCTTCTGCCAACATCTCGCTTGCTTTCATCTGCGCAGTGAACTTTGCAAACCCGATACCCAAGCCGTCTCTGTAAAAGATCGGACCGTGTTCTACCTTATACGCTACCTTAATGGGCAGCTTGATAAATTCTGCATATACATCTGTTATCGCCTTACCTAACCGCTCTTCGTCAATATTGACTTCAAGCTTCACATCGGATGAGAACAAACTGCTTTCAACCTCTGCCTTATACTGTACGCCCTGTGATGCATAGAGTGTATTGACTCTCTGAAGATACTGTTCAAATTCGCTCTTGAATGCGCTGGAAATATATGCTGTGGCACCCAGCCATCCAAGTACCAAAATACCGACTACTGTCATTATTCTTTTCATGAAAGAACCCCTTTTGTAAAATATGCCGTTATTTTATCGCACTGCGCCCTATAGCTAGTTAAATAGTAATTTGGATACAATACGTTCAATATGAATCATGAAAGAAAGAGTATGAACAGACAAGAAGAATTTGAACAGGCAGTGACCAAAGTACTTGAACTGATCGGGGAAGATCCCCAGAGAGAGGGACTGATCAAAACACCTGCGCGTGTCGCGAAAGCCCTGGATTTTCTTACCAGCGGCTATCATCAGGACCCCAAAGAGATACTCTCGCAGGCGCTCTTCACCTCAAGCAACGACGAGATGGTGCTGGTGCGGGATATCGAGTTCTACTCCATGTGTGAACACCATATTCTCCCGATCATCGGACGTGCCCATGTTGCCTATATCCCGGACGGGAAAGTCGTCGGACTCTCCAAGATACCCCGTATCGTGAATGTCTTTGCAAGACGTCTGCAGATCCAGGAGCAGATGACCGAACAGATCGCCGATGCGATCAGCGAAACGATCAACCCCAAAGGGGTGGCTGTCGTACTGCATGCCAGACATATGTGTATGGAGATGAGAGGGGTTGAAAAGATCAATTCGACCACTGTCTCTTCAGCGCTACGCGGACTCTTCAAGAGTGATGAACGTACAAGAAACGAGTTTTATAATCTCATCAATACCCATACCCCTTCAAACTTCTGACAAAACCGGACAGCGAACAACACTCCGGTAGGGAGAAGTGCGATGCCCGGCCTGTAAGCGGCCACATCTTCCTGTCTCTGAAGATATCACATTTTTACACTCTCCAAAACATTGATATGGATATTTATACTTTAATTAAGGGAAACTAACCGTTCAGGGAGTATAATTGTCTCTTTTGTCTCTTAATTTTATGTTACTTTAAGAAAAAGTGCGTATTATTCAGGAAATCAATTAGGACAATTTTAGTCCGAATTAAAATTGAATATCGTTTTCATGAGAAAAGATTGACAACACTCTTGAAAATGGAGGAGAAAACTATGAGAGTTTACCTAGACAACAATGCAACAACCCTGGTTGATCCGCATGTATTTGCAGAGATGGAACCCTACTTCGTCCAAAAGTACGGAAATCCGAACTCCCTTCACTCATTTGCAAGTGAAACACACCCTGGCCTCAAAGATGCCATGGAGAAGATCTATGCAGGTATCCATGCACCCAAAGAGGACAGTGTCGTGATCACCTCCTGTGCGACGGAGAGTAACAACTGGGTATTCAAAAGTATCTATTTTGAATATATCCTCACAGGAAGAAAAAACCATATCATTGTTTCGGAAGTAGAACACCCTTCAGTCATTGCAACTGCAAAGTTCATTGAGAGTATGGGATGCAAAGTCACCTATCTTCCGATCAATCATGAAGGCCTTGTCGATCCGCAGACGGTAAGAGACAGCATCACCAGCAAGACCGCGTTGGTCTCTGTGATGTGGGCCAACAATGAAACCGGTGCGATCTTCCCTGTCGAAGAGATCGGAGCGATCTGTGCCGAGCATAATGTGCTTTTCCATACAGATGCCGTTCAGGCGATCGGAAAGATCCCGGTGGACGTACAGAGCTTCAACGTAGACTACCTGACATTCTCTGCACACAAGTTCCACGGACCCAAAGGTGTCGGCGGGCTCTATATGAAAAAAGGGAGAGAACTCTCTCCGCTGCTTCATGGGGGTTCACAGATGGGCGGATACCGTTCCGGTACGCTCAATGTACCGGGCATTGTAGGTATGGGTAAAGCGATGGAACAGGCGATCGATGCACTTGACTTCGAGATGACCGATGTCAGAGAGATGAGAGATGCGTTCGAGGATGAACTGCTCAAGATCCCCGATACCTTCGTCGTCACTCCGAGAGAGAAAAGAACGCCGAACACCATCCTGATCTCGTTCAGAGGGATCGAGGGCGAATCAATGCTCTGGGACCTCAATCGTGCCGGGATCGGCGCAAGTACCGGGAGTGCCTGTGCAAGTGAAGACCTCGAGTCAAACCCTGTCATGGAAGCGATCGGTGCAGATGCAGACCTTGCGCACACGGCGGTGAGATTTTCACTCAGCAGATACACCACACAGGAAGAGCTTGACTATACCATAGAGGTAGTCAGGAAAGCGGTTGAGAGGCTGAGAGGCATTTCAAGTTCTTACGCCTATGCACCGGAAGGTCACGAAAGCGGCCTTGATGCACATCACTAAATAAGACTTCTCTCAAGCAAAGAGAAAGCGTTAGTGTGATGACTTGAAAAGGAGTAACACTCCTTTTCAAGGATGAGATAAATTGAAAAGAATGAAAAGGATATAACATGGGTATGGATAGTTTGATCGGCGGTACCATCTGGGATGAGTACAGCCAAAAAGTAACCGACTTGATGAACAACCCGCAAAATATGGGTGAGATCACAAAGGAACAGGCTGCAGAGATGGGTACAGAGCTCATCGTAGCGGATTTTGGTGCGGAGAGCTGCGGGGACGCGGTACGTCTCTATTGGGCAGTTGACCCAAAAACAGACATCATCAAAGAGGCAAAGTTCAAGAGTTTCGGCTGCGGTACAGCGATCGCAAGTTCCGACACGATGGTAGAGCTCTGCAAAGGGAAGACCGTGGATGAAGCGGTAAAGATCACCAACATCGATGTGGAAAAAGCGATGCGCGATACGCCTGATGTTCCTGCTGTCCCGCCTCAGAAAATGCACTGCTCGGTCATGGCATACGATGTCATCAAGAAAGCTGCAGCGCAATACAAAGGTGTGGATATCGAGAGTTTTGAAGCGGAGATCATCGTGTGCGAATGTGCACGTGTCAGCCTCTCGACACTCAGAGAGGTGATCAGGCTCAACGACCTGACAACGATAGAACAGATCACAGACTATACGAAGGCCGGAGCATTCTGTAAATCCTGTATCAAGCCTGGCGGACATGAAGCGAAAGATATCTACCTTGTAGACCTGCTTGCAGAGTATGAAAAAGAGAAACTTGCAAGAACCGCTGCTCCCGGAGCAAACGTAAGTTTTGCCGAGATGACTGTAGTACAGCGTCTCAAAGCGGTAGAAAAAGTCATCGACGAGAATATCCGCCAGATGCTTGTCATGGACGGCGGAGACATGGAGATCCTTGATATCAAGGAAAACGGTGCACACTTTGACATCTATATCAGATACCTGGGTGCCTGCAGCGGATGTGCAAGCTCAAGCACAGGTACACTCTTCGCGATAGAAAACATTCTCAAAGAGAAAGTCGATGAGAATATCAGGGTGCTGCCTATCTAAAAGACAGAACATTCTCTTCAAGGATGAAGCTTAGGCTTCATCCGCACTGCACTATCTATTTCCCCTTCTAAACACCCTGATGATCCCCCTGAAGAGCGCGATAACAAGATAGAGAATCGCCGTAAATACCAATGGATGGAGCGCGCCTAATCCGTATGCACCTGAGTGCGGAAGCGCCATAAGATGTTCTACAGGGTGGCTTGTCCACTCTTTGAAGTGCATTCCGATGGCCAAAAAGAGAAACAGGCCGATAAAAATAATCAACTCTTTTTTCATAGATGTACGTCCTTACTTAAGATGTGCTATCATACCACAAGTTCTGTGTACTCTTTGAAAAAATTTTACATTTGTAAAAATTTTCATCGATCTGTTACAATATATACACTTATAATAGATATAATTTAACAAAATAAAAGGCATGGCTATGATAGAGAAAAAGTTGATAGAAGAGACGCTTGCAAAGGTGATCTACCCCGGTTTTGCCAAAAGTATCGTAGATTTCGGTTTTGTCAAAAAGGTCGAAACCGTACAGGAGAGCATCGTAATATGGCTGGATATCCCCTCTTCAGCCAGAGAGATTGAAGATCAACTCAGGGAGGAGATCACCAAAAGGATCTCCCTTCTCGGTGACTACCCTCTGGAGCTGAAGATAACAAAACCCAAACTCCCCAGAGAGACCAGCTCCAAAGGGAAGAACGTTTTACCCGGTATTCAGAATTTTGTGATGGTGAGCAGCGGCAAGGGAGGGGTCGGCAAATCTACGACCACCGTCAATCTCGCCATCGCCCTGGCTCAGCAGGGCAAACGGGTTGGTCTTCTGGATGCGGATATCTATGGGCCGAACATCCCGAGAATGATGGGAGTCGAAGGGGAGCAGCCTGTTTTTCTCGGCCGCAATATCAAGCCCATCCTTGCATACGGTGTTCAGGTGATGTCGATCGGTTCACTGATCGAACGCGGCGCCTCTCTGATATGGAAAGGGGCGATGGTCACCCAGGCCATAGAGCAGATGCTGGAGGATATCCTCTGGGATAAGCTGGATATCCTGCTTTTTGATATGCCTCCGGGCACGGGCGATGCACAGCTGGCACTGGCACAGAACCTGCCGGTAACCGCCGGTGTATGTGTCACTACACCGCAGAAGGTCGCGCTTGATGATACGATACGCAGTATGGATATGTTTACCCAGCTCCATATTCCTATCGCCGGTATCGTTGAAAATATGAGCGGTTTTATCTGCCCCGACAGCGGCAAGGAATACGATATTTTCGGCAAAGGCACGACGCAGCCTCTTGCCGATGCCTACCATACAGAGATCCTCGGAGAGATACCGATCGAACCCGCGATCAGGGAGGGGGGAGACAGCGGCCTGCCTATTACAGTCCTGGCACCCGAATGCGAAACATCCAAACGCTATCAGCAGATGGCCTCTCTGCTTTGGGAGAAGCTCATACAGATCAATGAGGAGGGAGGGGTAAGCAACGAAGAGATACAGCCTACCATTTTCAGGAAATAGCAGGCTTTGCCGCAGGTGTCCTGCTGGCTATAGATAGAAGAGGATGCCCTCCAGGAGGTGCTTAATGCGCCTCGTCATCCAGGTTGAAGAGTTTGGTCCCCACATAATAGAGAAGGATACAAAGACCTACTCCGCCCAGAGAGATCATGATCTCCGCAGCACTCGGAAAGTAATGCACCCACTCCGGCGCCAGCTGGTACTCCCTGACCTTCATCATCTGAAGCGGTTTGAGCTGTGTATCATGCACCAGGTTGTAACGCATAAAGAAGACACCGACCATACCGCTAAGCGATGCCCAGAACATTGCATGGAGTGCAGTACCCCTGCTTTTCAGAATGATCAGCAGCGGTATCGCCATTGCCAGAACAACCTCTGCCCAGAATGTCCATGAGCCGAGGATATGCAGGGCGACTTCCGAACGGTTCGGCATACCTCCGTAGATATCTGTCAGCATTTTCCATGTGACAAAAAAGATCAGGATCGAGATAAGCAGCCCCTGGATCTTCGCCAGGTTGGTCAGCATCGTCTTTGCATTCTCAGGGAAAGCAAGTCTGTAGCGGACCCCCATCATGATAAAGGCGATAAATATCCCGGTGATGAATGCCGTCAGGATGAAGTATGTCGGATAGAAAACGCCGTTGGAGATGGTTCTTGCATTCAAGAACCCAAAAACTCCACCCAGGTTCGAGTGTGCTGCCAGCCCCACAAGAAGCCCTGTCAAACCGAATATTCTTGCCATCCTCATATCATGCTTCAAGAGGAAGACAAACTCGATGATCATGAAGGTCAGATAGAGGCCGTAGAGCGTCCCCATCCACCAGATCGCACTGGTAAACCCGGGAGTCAGGACGTTGTAGATCAGCATCGTCACGGGGTGGCCTATCTCAAATGCGATGACCGCAAACCCCGCCATGATCGTGACGATAGAGCCGAATATCGCCCTTTTGGAGATCATCTCATATTCTTTGAATCCGAAGACATCACCCAAAGAACCGACAATACACAACCCTGTCGAGCTGACGACAAAAAAGATATATACCGCGATCAAAAGTCCCCAGGGATGTTCTCTCGTGACATTATAGGCATGGTGCCCGTGCATCAGGTAGAGGGTCACTCCCACCGCGAACGAGACCAAAAACGCGAACGTGATGATCGCGATGATGATATTTCTCGGTGTTTTTTCAAAGCTGACTAAATCTTTTAGCCCTATCTTGTTATAGGGGATAGAGGTGATAAACTCTTTGATCCCCTGCTTTTTTACTGCTTCTGCCATGATCTACTCCTTATGTCAGATAAAATAGCTTAGGTTTGGTACCAAGATGCGATTTGAGAGAGAAGTGTTCTCTGGTTCTCAGCAATATACTGATCTCACTCTCCGGATCATCCAGATCGCCGAATGTTCTTACTTTGGTCGGGCAGGTCGCCTGGCAGGCTGTTGTCGTTTCACCCCTTGCCAGTCTCGTATCAGAACAGAAGTTACACTTGTCTACCGTCATGGTTCTGTCATCCACATAACGTGCATCGTAAGGACAGGCATTCATACAGTAGCTGCAGAGGATACATTTGTCCGGGTCTACGCGTACCACACCGTTCTCGTCATAATAGGTCGCATTGGTCGGGCAGACCTCCTGGCAGGGCGCACTCTCGCAATGCTGGCACTGGCTAGGCTCAAAGCTGCTTGAGACGATATCCAGAAGCGGATACTCCCCTTTGATCTCCTTGACCCCTACCCATATTCTGTGCTTGTCTGCACCCATGAGAATCCCGTTCTCCTCTTTGCAGGCCACTTCGCACGCTTTACAGTTGATACAGTTTTTATAATCTAAAGCCATTCCATATCTTGCCATGACTATACCTTCCTTATCTCTACATTTGTTTCATGCATCGCGGCAGCACCGTAAACGGGTTCCACCACATCTTCTATCACCGCATTGTCACTCCCGCCGTTCTTGTAGGCCCATGTCAACGCACTGCTCTCTGCGCCGAATCCATGGATGAAGAAGACCTGGTTGGGTGCGATCTTCTCGGTAGGATATGCCCTGATGACCGTTTTTCCCGTACTGCTTGCTACTTCCACTTTGTCACCAAACGCAATCCCCCGCTCTTTTGCCACGCGTTTGTTGATCCAGATGTAGTTTTCCGGCATCAGGTCATGCAGTACAATATTGTTGGAGGTTCCGCTCTGCGTATATTGTGCATGGCGCCCTGTCATCAGTCTGAACTTCCCTTCCGGTACGGAGAAGCGGTACTCCTCCCTCCAGGTAGGCATACCGTCGATCCCTTTGCTGGACATATTTGCAAGGTTGCACTCTACCTTTCCTGACGGTGTCTGCGGTCTCCCTTCTCCCACGCTGTAGAATTTCTCCTTTTCTGGGTAATACTGATGTTCATTGGCAGAGAGCTGTTTGTAGTACTGATCCATCTTCGGATAGTAGACCCCGTACTTCTTCAGTGCTTCGGCTGCACCTTCGTGCGCATGGACCGCATGTGTGTTAAGCACCTCCTGGTCATGGCTGTACATCTTGGTCATATCAAACTCTTCCTCATAGTACGCCTCTTCATCCTCTTCTCTCAGCGCATCCTGTACCTCTGTATCATACTTTTTCGTCACTTCAAACAGCGGTCTGGAGAGATGTTTCGTAAGTCCTCTCAGGATCTCATTGACAGGTTTGGACTCGAACATAGGCTCAACAACCTTGTTGCGTTGCGCCAGTGCCGGTTCCGTGCCTCCGAAGGTCTTGACCGGGTCGGTCCGCTCAAGGTAGGTACACTCGGGAAGTACCACATCCGCATACATGACGGTATCGCTCGGCATCGTATCGATACAGACGACCAGTTCCATCTTCTTGAGCATCTCTGCTGTCTTCTTCGTATTTGGCATGTTTTGCATCGGGTTGTGCTTGTAGCAGAACATCCCGCGCACGCTGTAGGGCATCTTGCCTTCCAGGAAGTTGTTTCTCCAGGCAAGCCATGACCCGCCGCCGCTCACCACCGCACAGTCAGCATACCCTGCTTCTGTTTTCACGACCCCTCTCTCTTTGGCTTTGTCGTAGAGAGGCATCAGTGACTCATGGCCCTCTATCTCGATTTTCCCGCCGAAGACCAGCCCGCCCTTCGTATCGATACCGCCGCTCAGCGCCTGGAAGATCGCCATCGCGCGTCGAAGCTGAAAATCACTCTTCGCAAAAGTGCTTCTTCTTCCCGGGTAGTAGATCGCCTTGGGCGCGTGTGCCATAAACTCTCTGGCGATTTGATAGATCTCTTTTGCTCTGATATTGGTGATAGGCTCTGCCCACTCCGGCGTATAGCCGTTTGAGAGGATGTGTGATCGGTATGTCTCAAAATCATTGAAATATTTCTCGACATACGCTTTGTCGTAGAGCTCCTCGTCAAGGACCACATAGGTAAGCGCCAGTACAAAGGCAAGATCCGTTCCCGGGTTGATCGCAAGCCACTGATCCGCTTTTGCCGCGGTATTGGTAAATCTCGGATCGATACAGACCATCTTGGCCCCTCTTCCCTTGGTTCTCTTGAAGATATCCATCGTATCGGGGGTCACGATCGCTTCCGCCCTGTTCGCCCCCGCCATGATGATATACTCCGCATTTTCAAGGTCCGACTGAGGATAGGCACCCAAAGTGACACCATACGCTGAGGCTACTGTCTGCAGACAGATCGATGAGTGGTTCAGCCAGTTTGACGATCCGAATGCCTGATAAAAGGTTTGGAACGTATGCTCCGCCATCCCCTCGCCGGCACAAAAGAGGAAAGTAGAGCGGTTATCCTCCTCTTCATCCAGTATCTTGACCGTTTTTTCAGTGATATACCTGAAGGCTTCATCCCAGGTGACTCGCTTGAATTTGCCTTCTCCCTTCTCACCTGTCCTAATCATAGGATATTTCAGTCTGTCCGGGTCATAGAGGGCCTGGATCCCTGCATTCCCCCTCGGGCATAACATATTTTTTGATTTGGGAAACATCGGATTGGGATCAAGCTTTGTGACGATCCCGTCTTCCACTCTGGCGATCGCCGCACACTTGTTGACACACATTTCGCAGAGTGTTGGCACCAGTTTTACCTCTTTTGCCGTACCTGTTTTTGTCGTAATGCTCAATTTTTTTTCAGGGGTATCTGCACCTGCAAACAGATTCGTTGCACTGATGGCAGATCCTCCAGCAACACTCAGTGCCACTGTTCCCTGTAGAAATTTTCGTCTCGAAAGTTCTACTTGCATGAACACTTCTCCTTTCTTATATTCTATAAACTTTATAAAAAGGAGTAATTTACTCTTTTTATAAGTACTTATTATATTTTAAAGAAGTATTTCTTATATAATTCTTTTATAGGGGTTTTTTGATAAAAATATCTAATATTTTTGTTAAATACTATTGATCTTATAGATATTTTTCATGCAAACCTGAACTTTTAATCATGAAAGATGATATTCATATCATCCAGGTTTCCTCTCTCGAAATCTTTGTGGCAGGCGACGCAGTTGGATTTGTCCTTGATCTTCTCGTTCTGGTATACAGACCGGGGTATCGCCTGGTGCGTTTCTCGCCAATAGGGTGTCTTCGTGATCGCTTTGGGACGCAGATCTCCCAGGGATTCCATCACTTTGACAGCAGCCTCGCGCCGGCTGCTCTCTGCGGCATTCTCTCTCAGAAATGCCAGGATGGAAGCCTGCTGCGCCCGAGTGATATTGGCTTCGGTGATCTCTTCGCCGAAATGGTTGCCCAGTCCCCCCATCACACGTACCCATGACTTTTCAGGCAGGAGAAAGGGAGGGTAGAGGATATGGCAATCAGCGCATTTTTCATAATAGAGCGGATCGGCTTGCTTATAGTTGATATTGGTATACTTCTGCAGTGTCAGAAAGTTGTAGTTGCTGCTGACGATCAGAAAGTAGGTCCCGACAGCCAAAAGAAGCATCATATAGGCAAAAAAGCTCAACACCGGCCTTACCTCTGTATCCTCTCCTTCGGTCCTTTTATACCCCGTGATCATGGCAAAGACCATCCCTGTCCTGTGCCAGAACTGTTCTACCAGTACCCCGGTAATATGTATCACCACCCATGCGAAAAAGAGGTAGGAGCCATAGTGGTGTATCCATTCCAGAAGATCGATATACTGGGTATAGCCATCATTGAGAAAACGGAAAATCCCTTTTGCCTCCTGTATGCCGTAGAGCAGCAAGCCGCTCACTGCAATGACCGTACCAACGATAATCGCCCACACGGTATACCAGCTGGACGCCGGATTGTGCCCTGCGGGTATCTTGCGCCATCTGTTTTCTATCTTTTCGACAAAGTAGTGTTTCAATTCGGAAGGTTTGAGTTTGAAGGTATTGAAGGTGGCATATCTTGGGCCTATGATCCCCCAGATGATCCTGTAGAGAATGATGATCATAAAAATAAACCCCAGTGCGACATGTTCATGGAGAAGGTGTTCATAGAATGAAGTGGCAAATGCCGCTGTAAAAGAGAAAGCCATCATCCAGTGTATCAGCCTGGTACTGATGGGCCATACAAACACATATCCCGGTTTTTTATTCATTACACCACTCCATTATAAAATATATTTATAAAAAATATAAGTATATCATATGAAAATGCAATTTAAATTAATCTAAATCTACTCTGATGTCGTTTAAAAAATAGTACTTTGTGGAGGGATTTTTGCAGATAGTGTGAAAAAATTGATAAGCGTATACCCTGTAAGATACCTGTTAGGTAAGGCTTTTCTCTCAAGTATGTAGAAGAAAAGAGAAGTGCACTTCGGCACTTCTACTGTTTATTGTGCGGGTGTCTCTTCGGCAGTCTCTTCATTGCTTTCTTCTGCCGGAGTCTCTTCCTGAGATGCCTCCTCGGCAGCAGCTTCGCTCTCTTCTGAAGGTGTCTCTTCTACACCCTCTTCTCCCTCTGTTTGTGTAGCATCTTCCGCAGCTGCTTCTTCAGGTGCAAGAACCGGTGCTGCTTCTGCTTCCATTTTGTAAAAGCTTTTCTCAATATATTCAGCCATCGCTTTAGGATCATAGTCAAATCCTTTCTCAGCGAGCTTTTTCATATTGTGCGCCATGATATCATGCTCTGTCCCTGAAGACTGGTTTGTCCCGGAATTCTTCACGTCATAGAGGTCAAGCTCCAGTTCTCCCGCCTGTCTGTCGTTCAGTGCAGGACCTTTTTTTGCAGGATTACCTTCTGCATTTTTTCCGTGACACTTTACACAGGATTCCGCATAGACCTCTGCGGGTGTTTTGCTGTAGGTTTTCTCTTCGGGTGAACTCTCCGGAGCATTACCACATCCGCTCAATCCGAAAATTGCAACTGTTGATAATACGATAAAACTTGTTTTTTTCAAAATATACTCCTTATCTTTTAAACTTATGCTCTACCCGAAAGCATGCCGTACTGTGTCATAGGCTTAAGTCCGTAAACTTTGAGCAACCACCAGATCCATCTCTCCTGTGTCGGATCAAGCGGGAATGACGGTGTCGGTTTTCCTGTCCAGTTAAATTCCGCAAGCATGATCGTACTGAGGCTGGTGATCAACGGACATACGGTATATCCGTCATACTCTGCTTTCGGCTCTCGCCCTTCCATGACAGCGATAAGGTTCTCTATCACAACTTTGTACTGTTTTCTTGCCGATCCGCCTGTTTTTCCCATCGGTACTGCAACGATATCTCCCAGCGCGAATACGTTAGGGTATTTTACGTGCTGCAGCGTCTCTTTTTTCACAGGTACCCAGCCTTTGCCTGAACCTAACGGGGAGTTTGCGATCTCCTCAGGAGCAACCTGAGGAGGGGTAATATGCATAAAGTCATAAGGCATTTCCACTTTTTCGCTTCTAGGTACGACAGAATACTCTTCCAGATCTTCGTCCCACTCGCCTTTTTCTTCCCAGTGTCTGTTGAATGTAGCGATCTTCTTCTCTGGATCTACCGCAACAAGATTGTGTCTGTAGTTCCATTTCATATCTCTCGCTTCAAACTGGTTGACAATCGCATCATGATACTCTTTGACACCGAACATATTGCTCCCGTTCGGATAGAACGTCAGCTCTGCATTCTCTCTTGCACCCGCTTCCCTGAGTCTTGCATCCGCAAGGTACATGATCTTTTTAGGTGCACCACCACATTTGATCGGTGTATTAGGGTGGGTAAAGATACCTTTGACCTTCTTCCCGCTCTTCGCCTCGGCAATGAACTTCTGCATCTCTTTCCAGGTATCTTCAGAACCCTGTTGGAAATAGATCGATGCCAAACCGTTTTGACCGATCACCTTGCTTACCGGAGAGTGGTCTCCTGTCGATGTAATTGATTGATCGATACCAAGCCCTTCAATCTTGGAAAAATCAAGTTTAAGTCCTGCCGCGATGATCAGGTAATCGTATTTGATCGTTTTCCCGCCGCTTGTTTTCACCGTGTTACTGTCAGGATTAAACTCGACTGCTTGCTCTTTGATCAGTGTTACACCATCGGGTAAAAAATCATCTCTTTTGTAAACTACCTGCTCTTTTGTCCATACACCCCCGCCTACAAGCGTCTGGCCAGGCTGATAGGAAGTTGAGAGTTCATTGGGCTCCAATATCGTGATATCCGGGTTGCTCAGTGCATGGGTCAGTCCTGCGGCCGTAGCCATACCCGAAAGACCACCTCCAACGATGAGGATCTTCCCTTTTGCGTTTGAGCTCGTACCCGTACATCCTGTTGCACCGGTTGCCATCAGTGCCGCAGCACCACCTGTTCCGAAAAGTTTTAATGCATCTCTTCTTGACATCCCCTCTTCTTTCAAGTGTGCATCAATGAGTTCAAAACTCTCTTTCATCATTTTCTTATCCAAAATTGACTCCTTCAAATATCAACAATGCTTTATTCTACTACAAAATGTATAAATTTATACTATGACTATAAAACAATCTTAATTTTATCATTAAATTTTTTTAGATACTACGCTATATTTTCACAATTTTATCGATCAATAGCTGCAGAGTGCTCTTTCCGTTAAAATGATTTTCATTGACCAGATAAGTAACATCAACCAGAATATCTGCTTCAAAAGAGTCCGTGGTTTTGAACTTTACCCCCTTTAAAAAGCAGCCATTGTGTTCAAGTGTGAACCTGAGGTGGTTATGGTCTTTCCCCATGGTAACACTCTCAACGATACGCACCTTCCGTGTGATGAATTTCGGTTTGGTATTGCCCTCCCCGTAAGGTTCGTACTTTTTGATCAATCCGGTAAGCTCAAAGCTGATGGTGCTGAAATCCAGTTCGCCTACTATTTCAGGATCTATGCCTTGCGGTTGGTAGCCCCTTTTCCCGTACTCTTTTTGCAAACGTTTTTTGAAAGTATCAAAATTCTCTTCATCCAGAGAGAGACCGATCGCAGCCTTATGGCCCCCGAACTTCTCCAGGTATCCCCGACAGGTATCAGTGAGCTCAAAGAGATCGCAACTTTCCACGCTCCTTCCACTTCCCTTCAGGATGCCTTCTCCGTTGCGTGAAAGGACAATTGCCGGTTTCTGGTGGATCCTTGCGACTCTTGCAGCAACGATCCCCACTACACCTTCATGCCAGGCATCCCCACTTACAACAATCACCCGGTCTTCGGGATCTACCTGTTTCAGTGCTTCCTGTGTAATATGCTCTTCCGTTTCTTTGCGTAACGTATTAAATCCCTGCAGTCTCTCAAGCCTGATCCTGGCATCATAGATATTTTTTGAAGTGAGGAACTCTACTGCATGCACGGCATCTTCCATCCGCCCTGCACTGTTAAGCAGAGGCGCAAAAAAAAATGCGATATCTTCGCTGCTGCATTCGTTTTTTTGATGAAGTTCCATAAAAGCCCTGATCGCCGGAAGAGCACTCTTGGAAAATGCTTCCAGCCCGCTCTTTACCATGGCACGGTTGATATGCTGAAGCGGCATCACATCGGCAATGATCGCAACTGCTGCCAGCTCCAGGTAACAGACCATGTCGATCTTGACATTCAATGCGTTTTTGAGTGAAGCGATCAGGTACCATGCGATCTGTGCACCGCACACCTCATAATACGGGAAGGTACATGCATCCTGCTTCTGATTGACGGTCGCGTAGGCCTCCGGTAGTATCTCTCCAGGGATATGGTGGTCTGTGATGATCAGATCGATCCCCTCCTCTTTGCAGTATTTCGCTGCTTCTACCGCGGAGATACCGTTATCTACAGTGATCGCAAGATCCGAACCGATAATGCGCGGGATAATTTGGCTGGAGAGTCCGTAACCGTCTTTAAAACGGTTGGGTATGATCCACGCTATAGGATAGTCGATCTCCTCAAAAAAACGAACCATCAGTGTTGTAGAGACAACGCCATCTACATCGTAGTCACCGATGATCGTAATCTTTTCGCCGTTTTGTATTGCAGAAGCGATGCGTGCAGTCGCCTTCTCCATATCTTTGAAGGCGGAGGGGTGAGGAAGGTCCCTGAGGGTCAGAAACCCATCACTGAAGCGTTCATCCAAAAGTTTTTCCAGAAGCTCCAGCGAGATTTTAGGGTATTGGCCCCCCATTATTTTTGTCTGTTCTCAATCGTTGCTTTGACAAATCCCATGATCGTAGGGTTTGGATGCTGTAGTCTGGAGGTAAACTCCGGGTGGAACTGCACCCCAAGGAACCACGGATGGTCCTTCACTTCAATCGCATCGATAAGGCCGTGGGATTCACCTGTCACGATCATGCCGTGCGCTTCGAGTGCTTCGCGGTATTTCGGGTTGGCCTCGTAACGGTGCCTGTGTCTTTCGTAGATTACGGAAGCACCGTCATATGCAGCCCTCAGGTGCGATCCCTCTTTGGTTTCACACTCATATTCGCCAAGTCTGAGCGTACCTCCCAGCGGTGAAGTACTTGTACGTACCTGTTTTGAGCCGCTGGCATCAATAAACTCGTCGATCAGATAGATCATCGGGTTTTTTGTAGTATCATTGAATTCTACAGATGTTGCATCTTCCAGCCCAAGGATATTGCGTCCGTACTCAATGATGGAGAGCTGCATACCCAGACAGATTCCAAGGAACGGTATCTTCTCTTCTCTTGCATACCGGATCGCCAGAATTTTACCTTCGACACCGCGTTCACCGAACCCGCCGGCGACCAATACACCGTCACACTCTTTAATAAACTTTGCGGCACCCTCTTCTTCGATCTTCTCACTGTCAACCCATTTGATATTGACCCTGCAGTCAAGATGTGCCCCTGCATGGATCAGTGCTTCGGTCAGTGATTTATAGGACTCTTTAAGATCCAGGTATTTTCCGACAAATGCGATCTTGATCTCATCACTCGGCATAATGATCTTATGCACAAGTTCTGCCCATTCATCCATTTTCGGGTGGCATGCATCCAGATCAAGCTGCTTGCAGATAGGTGTCAGGATATCCTGGCTGAGAAAACTCAGCGGTACCTGATAGATCGTTGCTTCATCTTCTGCGACAATCACCGAATCTTCATTTACATCACAGCTGTAGGCAATTTTTTTCTTGATCTCCGAAGGTACAGGCTGTTCCGCTCTCAGGATGATCATATGCGGAGAAATACCGATACGTCTCAACTCCTGGACAGAGTGCTGTGTCGGTTTTGTTTTGAGCTCTCCTGCTACTTTGATGTAAGGCAGCAGCGTCACATGGATGTTCATAACCATGGAAGGGCCGAGTTCATGCTTCATCTGGCGGATCGTTTCAAGGTATGGCAACCCTTCGATATCACCTGTCGTTCCGCCAAGTTCCACGATAAGAATATCTTTTCCCTCGCCTGCTTTGATGATACGCTCTTTGATCTCATTGACGATATGGGGAACAACCTGGATCGTTTTTCCTAGGTATTTTCCCTTTCTTTCGTTTTGAATTACTGTTTTATAGACCTGTCCGGTTGTAAAGTTGTTTTTTTTCGTTAGCGAAGTATCAAGGAAACGCTCATAGTGCCCGAGATCCAGATCGGTTTCTGCTCCGTCTTTTGTGACAAATACTTCTCCGTGTTCAAGCGGAGACATTGTTCCTGGGTCGACGTTGATATACGGGTCTAGTTTCAGTACCGCTACCCTCATACCGGTCTGTTTAAGCAGTGTTCCGATACTTGCTGCTGTAATACCTTTTCCCAGAGAACTTAGTACACCGCCTGTAACAAAAATATATTTTGTTCCTTTTTCACTCATAAAATATTATCCTTTATAGTTATGCTACGATCGGCATGATGATCGTAATAAAATTTTCATCTCTGACAACAAACGGCAGGCTTGACTCATTGAACTGAATGAGAAACTGATTTGAGTCGATTTGTGAAATGAAATCAAGCAGGTATCTGCTGTTTAAAGAGAGTTCGAATTTATCCGACAATCCGGTCTCTAGTGCGATTTCTGTTTTTGCTTCAACATTGTCTGCCGAAAGTGAATTGAAGATGATTGTATCAGACAGGAAGGTCATCTTTATCTCCTGGGAGATAGTCGTAATCATTTTTATCGCTTCAACCATCTCTTTTTTCGGCAAGGTAATTGAATGTTTGACAGATGAAGGGATAATTCTCTCATAATCGGGGAATTTTCCGTTGATCAGTCGTGTATAGAAGAAGTAGTTATCGTTTGTGATAATCAGGTTTGTTTCGTCAAAGAAAATATTGATCTGATCCAAAAAGAGTTTTTGTATCTCCATAATTGCTTTTTTGGGTACGATGAGTGAAAGTGCTTCACTGTTGGAACTTTCAATTGTAGCGATTGCCAGACGTCTTGTATCGGTTCCGACCAGATCAGTTGCGTTGGTTTTGATATTAATCAATGCGCCGTTGAGTTCAAATTTTGGATTGTTGGTATCAATCGCCGGTGAAATCTTTTTAAGATTTTTGATCAGGCTGAGCGAATCGAGTGAGATTTGCGGTTTGTTATTAATAGAGGGGAAAGCAGGATAAAGATCCGGGTCAAATGTAGGCAATTTGAATTTTGATTGTTTCTGCTTGATCACTAGTGTATCATTGAGAAGTTCGAGTGTGATCTCATCATCTTTTAAAATCCGCACAATATCAAGGAGTTTTTTGCCATGAGCAGTAAAAGCTCCCTGTTGTTCAACTGTGATATGACCGGTGACGATCTTTAAACCAATTTCTGAATCTGTAGCTTTAATGACGCATTTCTCATCTTCTGTTTGAAAGAGAACATGAGAAGTGATCTGGCTGGCATCTTTTTTTTCCAAGAAAGGTTGGAGATTAATGAGTATAGATTCAATAATTTGTTTTTGTGCTTTGATCTTCATTGACTTTCCCTTATTTATTTTAATAAATCAGTACATAGTAGTTATACGATATGAATATGTGAAAAACTCTTTACACAACGATTTGCCCGAACTTTGATAGGTGCTGATACTTTTATGGAAGTTCACACCTATTCACTTTTAAAATTATATCTTTTTTTTATTATATGTAGTATAACGCACTCAAGAGGAGAAAAATTAGAGGTGGAGTGCGTTGGTTTTAACTTTGTTGGAGAGCTCTTCGAGCAGGATTTTGAAGTTTTCGTTACTCTCTATGATCTCATTGATTTTTTTCATTGCATGGGAGATGGCGGTATGGTCTTTCATCCCAAAGTACATTGCGATTTGAGGCATCGAGCTTGGGGTAAGTTCTCTGGCAAGATAGATTGCCGTCCTTCTTGCATCTACGACATTTTTGGTACGTTTCTTCGACTTGATATCCGAAGGCTTGACATTGAGTTCTGCGGAGACGGTTTTGATGATATCATCGATGGTGATATTTTCTTTCTCTTCTTTGAGCTGGTCCTTGATCGCATTTTGCGCAAAATCCAGGGTGATCTCCTGGTTGAGCATTGAGGAAAGTGCGTTGAGTTTGATAATCGTTCCTTCGATCTCACGGATGTTATCCCCCATATGGGTCGCAATGAAGTTAATGATCTCATTGTCCAGGCTGATTCCGTCGAGTTCGCATTTTTTCTGAATGATTGCGATCTTTGTTTCAAGCCCCGGCGGCTGGATATCCGCCATCAATCCCCACTCAAAACGGCTTTTGAGCCTGTCGACCAGTCCTGTGATTTTATTGGGCTGCCGGTCCGATGTGATGACGATCTGTTTGTTGGCACCGTGAAGTTCGTTGAAGGTGTGAAAAAACTCATCCTGTGTCTTCTCTTTATCCGAGATAAACTGTATATCATCGATCAGCAAAGTATCGCACTCCCTGAATTTGTCCCTGAAGCGGTCCATGGTCTGTGAACGCAGATGGGTCAAAAAGGAGTTGAGGAACTGTTCTGCTGTGGTATATATGACGGTTTTCCCAAGGGAAATGTGATAGTTTCCGATCGCCTGGAGAAGATGGGTTTTCCCCAGACCCACGCCACCGTAGAGAAAGAGAGGGTTGTATTGCCTTCCGGGTTTCTCGGCTACCGATTTGGCGGTCGTATAGGCGAACTGGTTTGAATCCCCTACGATAAAACTGTCAAAAACGAGTGAAGGGTTGAGATAGGTGCTCTTGCCGCTGCTCTTTTCGGAGGTTACGGGTGTTTTCCCCGTTGCTGCTGCACTTTTCTGCTGTCCTACCTGTATCTCTACTTTGGGTTTTACTTCATTGTAGAGTTCAAAAAGGTGTTCGAGCTTGTCTTTGTATTTGGTCTTGATCCATTTTGCGATAATCATATTGGGGGCATAAAAGTAGACGATATTGCTTCTTGAACGTTTTGTGTCGTAGACAAGTGCTTTGATATAGCGTTCATATTCTGTTTGAGAGATCTCTTTTTTAAGTTCGAGAATGACTTTTTGGCCTATGTTCATCGGGCAGGATTTCCTTATGTGAATAACTTGATGCTATTTTAACCAAAATTGGCTAAAATAGCGTCAATAAAGTGCAGTGAACAAAGATTTTCACAGTGTGAATAAAGGTGTGAATGAATATTTTAGGAATTGACCCCGGAAGCCGTAATCTAGGGTATTGCATACTCAATTGGGACGGAAAAAGTTTTTCACTTCTTGAGGCGGGCTTACTGAAAATCAAGGCGACGGAACTGCAGGAGCAGATCGTTGAGCTCGTAGAGGGGTTTGATGTGATTTTAAACTCCCATAAGATCGATGAAGTGGCGATAGAGGATATCTTCTATGCCTACAATCCCAAAACCGTACTGAAGCTGGCACAGTTCAGAGGCGCACTCTCACTGAAAATCCTCCAGGAGGTCGGCTACTTCTATGAATATACACCCCTGCAGGTGAAAAAAGCGGTGACCGGTAACGGGAAAGCAGCCAAAGAGCAGGTGGCTTTCATGGTGAAAAAGCTCTTCGGTATCAAGAAGGAGATCAAACCCCTGGATATCTCCGACGCCATGGCCATCGCCTGGATGCACCTCCAACACGTGAAGATGAGGCCCGTTAAGCAAACGTGAATAGTTTCACGTTTGTAGGGCCGAAACCGGAACGGTCGGAACGAAGTGTAGCCGTGCAGGCAAGCCCGTTAAGCAAACGTGAATAGTTTCACGTTTGTAGCTTCGAAACCATGAGAGCTGTTAAGCAAAAGCAAACTGCTTTGCTTTTGTAAGCTCGGAACCGAAAGCGATGTGCACTTGTGCACCGCTGAAGGCACGGTGGAGCAAAGCGACCCGCGAAGGCAGGCCCGTTAAGCAAACGTGAACTTGTGCACCGCTGGAGGAAGGGGGCATCAAGCAAATGTGAATAGCGAAAGTCCTCGTTTGGATATCCCAGAAAGTTATGATACTCCTTTCATTCCTTTTCTTTTTTTTCGTGCACAAAAAAAGAAAAGGAATCCAAAAGAAAAAAGCACAAACGGCTGTCGCTGAAAAGTATCTCCCTTCTCTATTCAAATATTCCAGTGGTATGAGATATTTTTTTGTCGCTGAGCACTAGTTGTACAGATGCGCGGGCAAACCCGTTAAGCAAACGTGAATGAACCTCATGTTGATAGGGTTGGAACCGAAGCGGTCGAAATGTGAACGAAGCCGTGCAGACATATGTAGAATGCACCACTGAGGTAGGGCGGAGTTGAATAACGACCCGCGCAGGCAAATCCGTCAAGCAGCCCGCGGGAGAGGGCGGTTTCAGTTTGAAACTCCCTGGGCATTTTTCTTGACGGAGATGAGACGTTTGTCAGGGACGGTGAATGTTGGTTTGGAACGCCCTATGATCGATTCGCTGATGATCTGGTCATAGAGATAGATATCATTTTTGAAGTAGGCTTTGCCATCCTCTACAAAGACCGTAAAGTAGGTCATATGCACCGGTATACTTGAATTCAGTTTTATGGTGGCCGGCGTGTTGCTTGCAAAGATCTTTTCGATCTTCTCTTTGGTGTACCGTTCCTTGGTATGTCTCAGGAGTCTATACATCAAATCAAAAGGTTTTTGAAGACGCATACATCCTGAGCTGTAGATCCTGTAGCGTCTTGTAAGCAGCGATTTGTTGTCCGTATCGTGAAGATAGACAGCGTATTTGTTGGGGAACATGAACTTGACACGCCCCAGGGCGTTGGAGGGGCCGGGCTGCTGTACAAAACGGTAGGGTACGGGTTCTTCGCGGTTTTTATACGGTGCGATCATATCGTAGGTGACATTCAACTCCCTGTTGCCGCTGTAGGCCTTGATATTGTTTTCAACCAGATAATAGGGGTTCTCTCTCAATACAGGGATCAGGTCGCGTTTGATCAGGTTGTCCGTGATCGTCCAGGTGGGATTGAGCACCATATACTCTATCTGGTCGCTAAAGAGCGGTGTAGGGCGGTCAATACGTCCTACGACAGCGCCCATTTTCATCAACAGCCGCTGATTTTTGTAGTAGCGCAGTTTGAAATCGGGAATGTTCACTTCGGCATATTCATCTTCAAATTGTCTGGGATAAAGCTTGGTTTTGTCCAGATTGGTAATGATGCTCTGGATATGGGTACTGACAGGCTGGTTGAGATAATAGGTCGTGACCCTGTCTATCTCTCCGTTTGCCTTGAGGTTATACCGTTTCTGGTAAGAGATTACCGCCCGCTTAAGTGTATAATCAAAGGTGCCGTTGATCGGTGCATTTTTGGGATAATCCCCTGTGATCTGCAGACGTTTTTTGATCTCTTCGATATTTTTATTTTTACGGTTCCCCATGGTACGCGGTTCCTGCGTGTAGGGAATCTGGGGAAATTTTTCCATAATGCGGTAGTCTTTTAGGAGTCTGATCAGCTGACGGTAGCGTCTCTCCATGGGGATAAGAGAGGAGAGATAGGGATAGATATTGCCGCTTCCTACCGCACTGTAGAGTTCCTCTGTATCCGGGAGCGCTTTGATCTCCATCTCCCAGACGGCATGGATATCGTCACTCTCTTTCAATGCCGCGAGTTTCTCCTGAACAAGATTCCAGTCGACATCACCCTGCACTATAAAGCGGACGAGTCTTACAAAAGAGTTCGTCAGCATCAGATCGATCCGGGCATAGACCTGTGCTTTCTGGGAAGAAGGGATGGTGTTGTTATCCAGCATATAATAGAGCCTGGTAATGGAGGGCTGGTCAAAGGCTTTGTCCTTATAGTTGAAAAGGGGATCTTTCAGCGCCTTGATCAGTGCATTCCTCTTCTCTTTATTCTGCTCTCCCAGCCAGAGAGGTTGGCCCCCGGAGTTTTCATAGAGGGACTGTACGATCTCTTTGTTTTGCCCCTGGAGATGTGTATAGAGCGATTTTTGGAGATGATGTTCGATCTCACCGATATTTATCTGCCCGAAGGCCAGGGTCTGCAGGAGTACTCCTGCCCACAGTAATTTTATCAGTTTCACTTAACTCTCTTTATATTTTTTATCAATCAACTTCAGGTATTTTTTGGGCGTTGCTTCCTTCATTGCCTGTGCAAGCCACTGTATCTGGAACCATGCTGCACCGCTGTCACGCAGGTCAAAGTAGTTTTTGAGACTGCGGATGTTGAATGTGACGACCATATCGACCTTCCAGTTGTCCGAGACAATATGTTTGAAGGCATCTCCGACATTTCGTTTTTTCTTTCCGTTTTCAAGCGCATGGTAGAGGGCCTCGGCATCTCCTTTGTGCGCTTCGATAAAAGACAGCGAAGATTTGGAAACAGCATTTTGGAGAAAGGCTTCATCCCGTTGGTACTGAAAGTTCAGCTTTTCATAAATCGCACGTATCTCTATCCTCAGGTAGGCTTCATCGGTAATGACAAAAAGTCTCATCGCCAGCACTTTTTCGAAAAAGAACGCAAACCCGTCCTCCGCCTCCAAAGATGCCACAAAAGCATTGATCACAGAAGACATGGTATAGCGTGTACTCCGTACGGAAATCGCCTGGAGTCTGTGTCTCGCATGCTCCTGCAGTACACCCCGGCTTGTTCCTTGTATCAGGAAGCTGAGTGTTGCATGTTCGATGATGGAGTGGTGATGGTGTACCCATGCAAGGTTGGTCAGCAGGTCAGAGTCCTCTATGCGATTGACCGCCTCTCTATCCAGTGTATTCATGGCATCTCTTACACAGGCATTTTCAGAGTTCTCAAAACTGTCATAGCAGGTACGTGCAGCGATCTCTGCAACCCCGAGGCCGGACTCCTGGAGGAGCGTGACAGTAGGTTTTTCATACTCTATCTGATACATCTGCATCGCAATACCCTATTATTGATTTTTGGTTACAATTATATCTAATTTATTTTAGGAGTGATTGATGCAGCCCAGCCAGCGATTCCACAGTTTTGAGGAAGATTTCAGAGACCCTTACTCCAGGGACAGAGACAGGGTGATACACTGCAGCTCTTTCAGGCGTCTGGAGTACAAGACACAGGTCTTTCTCAACCATGAGGGGGATTATTTCCGGACCCGTTTGACCCATTCGCTTGAGGTGAGCCAGATCGCACGTACACTTTCAAGAATGCTCGGGCTGAACGAGACACTGGCCGAAGTGATCGCACTCTCGCATGATCTGGGGCATACCCCCTTCGGGCATGTGGGGGGAGATGAACTGGACAGGCTGCTGAAAGCCGACGGCAGGCCTTTGGGGTTTGAGCATAACTTCCAGTCATTCAGAGTGTTGACAAAGATAGAGAAACGCTACAAGGATTTTGACGGTCTCAACCTCACCTTTGCAACCCTTGAGGGAGTGCTGAAACACTCCTACCCCTATAAAAAACCCTTCCTGGAAAGATTGGATGAAAGGTTCAGGCTGGACAGGCATCCCTCGCTTGAAGCGATGATCGTCGATCATGCCGATGAGATCGCCTATACGTCACATGATATCGATGACGGGGTGAAATACGGGTTGATCGGTTTTGAGGATCTTCTGGAGAATACCCTCTGCCAAAGAGTGGATCAGATGGTGATCAGCGAGGGGGTAGGGAGAGGTGAGAAGTTCTACCGTCACCGTTTTGTCGCAGGTCTGATCAAGATATTGGTGGAAGATTTTATCGAAAATTCCCAGGAGGGTGTGAATAAGTATCGCCGGGAGACTCCTATCAGTGCGGTGCTGGATGCTTCGCTCCCGCTTCCGGTCGGTTTCTCGCGTGAGGTGGGAAGAGGGCTCAAAGAGCTGAAGAAGATCATGTACCAAAAGCTCTACAGGCATGAAAAGATCATACGCAAGATGTATGCGGGAAAGCAGTGTATCCAGGGGCTTTACAAGGCCTTTACCGAAGATGAGGGGCTGCTTCCCTCCTATCAGAACGAGCTCTTGGAACATCGCCCGAAAGAGAGGGTCGTAGCCGACTTTATCGCCTCGATGACGGACCGGTATGCGATGAAGAGCTATCATGACCTTTACGGTTTGACACTATAAAGTATGCTACTGTAATAATTTTTAGATATAATTCGCGAAAAATATAGGCTTTTTGCCTTCAGGAACACCCATGCAAAAAATTAAAAACATTGCCGTGATCGCCCACGTTGACCACGGTAAGACAACACTGGTAGATCAGCTTCTCCAACAGTCAGGTACCTTCGCGGCGCACCAGCAGGTGCAAGAGCGTGCGATGGACAGCAATGACATCGAAAAAGAAAGAGGGATCACGATCCTTTCAAAAAACACGGCGATCACTTACGGTGACCACAAGATCAATATCATCGACACTCCGGGCCACGCCGACTTCGGTGGAGAGGTAGAGCGTGTTTTGAAGATGGTAGACGGTGTTTTGATGCTCGTTGATGCACAGGAAGGTGCAATGCCGCAGACCAAGTTCGTACTGAAAAAAGCGATCGAACTCGGTCTGATCCCGGTAGTCGTGATCAACAAGATCGATAAAGACGGTGCCGATCCTGAGCGTGTACTTGATGAGATGTTCGATCTTCTGGTAGCACTGGATGCGAATGAAGAACAGCTTGAATTCCCGGTACTCTATGCAGCAGCAAGAGACGGATATGCGAAGTGGGAAATAGAAGATGAGAACATAGACATGAAACCGCTTTTTGAAGCGATCCTTGAAAAAGTACCTTATCCGACAGGTTCAGCGGAGAATGATGTACAGGCACAGGTCTTTACACTTGCTTCAGATAACTTCGTAGGGCGTATCGGTATCTCCCGTATCTTCAACGGTAGATTGAAGAAGGGTGATGAGTGTCTGCTGGTAAAAGCAAGCGGCGAAAAGATCAAGAGCCGTATCTCCAAACTGATCGGTTTCAAAGGGCTTGAGCAGATCGAGATCCAGGAAGCAGAAGCAGGTGATATCGTAGCGGTAGCGGGATTCTCGGATATCGATGTAGGTGACAGCCTTTGTGATACGAAAAACCCTGTAGCGCTTGACCCGCTTCACATCGAAGAGCCTACGCTTTCCGTTGTCATGTCAGTAAACGACGGTCCTCTTGCAGGTCAGGAAGGGAAACACGTCACATCCAACAAGATCAGAGAGAGACTTGAAAAAGAGATGGAGACCAACATCGCAATGCGTATGGAGCCGATGGGTGAAGCATCGTTCAAGGTTTCAGGACGTGGTGAGCTTCAGATCGGTATCCTGGCTGAAAACATGAGGAGAGAAGGGTTTGAGTTCCTTCTGGCGCGTCCCGAGGTCGTTGTAAAAGAAGAGAACGGCGTGAAGATGGAACCGTTTGAACACCTGGTAGTGGATGTACCTGAAGAGTTCCAAGGGGTTGCGATCGAGAAACTCGGTAAGAGAAAAGCAGAGATGACGTCACTGACGCCTATGCCTGACGGTACCGTAAGACTGGAGTTCGAGATCCCTGCACGCGGACTGATCGGTTTCCGTTCAGAATTCCTGACAGACACCAAAGGTGAGGGGATCATGAACCACTCATTCATCGAGTACAGACCGTACACCGGTATCGTACAGAGCCGTACTCCTGGAGCATTGATCTCTATGGATGACGGTGAAGCGGTAGCCTTCTCTATTTTCAACCTTCAGGCAAGAGGGATCATGTTCATCAAGCCTCAGGATAAAGTATACAACGGTATGGTCATCGGTGAAAGTGCAAGACCGGGAGACCTGGAAGTAAACCCGCTGAAAGGGAAGCAGCTGACCAACATGAGAACCAGCGGTGCCGATGATGCGATCAAACTTGTCCCGCCTCGTCCTGTGACACTGGAGAGTGCGATGGAGTGGATCGAAGATGATGAACTGATCGAAGTGACACCTGAGAGTATCCGTATCCGTAAAAAATATTTGGATGCGAACATGAGAAAGAGAGTCCAGAGAGACAAGAAGAACGCAGGGAAATAGTAGTTCTTTTAGTTCTCTGCATCTTCGGCTGAACGGCTACGTTCCGTTCGGTCACATTTCTTACTTCACCAATATCCCTCCCTCAACATTTGTACTTGCACTCTCTGTGAGAAATGTGCGCTCACTTAAAGCGTATGGTGTGTTTGTCTAGATTGAGATACCCGAAAATGTATATAATGGGGATGATATTTATGATATACTTAAAAGCATGAAAGAACAACTTGAAAAACTCTTGAAAAAATATCCAGACGTTTTATTTGCTTACCTCTTTGGTTCATATGCCAGAGGGGATGCCATCGAGCGCAGTGATGTGGATGTAGCCGTGTACCTTGTCGATCCGTCTTTTGACAACAGGTTGCGTCTCCATCATGATCTTGCTGTCGCACTGAACAGAGAGGTTGATATCGTGGTGCTCAATGACGTGAAAAATATGTATCTTCTCAAGGATATATTGGATGAGGGTGTTGTAGTCAAAGAATCTGATGAGAGAGATTTTTTTGAAGTGAAAAAATACCATGAAATTCTGGATTTTTTGGCATTTAAAAGGTTGTATGATGTTGCCTAAGATCGAGGATAAAATAAAAAGTATCAGAAAAGACTTAGCTCTTTTGGATCGGTTAAAGCCGGATTGTCATAAGAAGTTTGTATCTGATGAGATCTATCAGGGGGCATTGCTTCATTATCTGTATAGAGTTTCGGATAATAGCATTTCAATTGCAGAGATGGTCATCAAATATAAAGACCTGCCTAGAGCTAAAAGTTATTATGATAGTATTGATCTTTTGGGTGAATATAGAGTGATACCGCCTGATTTTGCTTATAACTTTGCCAAGATCGCTTCTTTTAGAAACTTTTTGGCACACCACTATGAGAATATTGACTACAAGATGATCTGTGAAAATACACTGGATAAACTAAGTGATATAGAGCAGTATCTTCAATATATTCAAAAGTATTTGGAACAAAATTAGAAGATTGGGTAGGATGGGCCTAAAGCCCATTCTGTGAGTAAGTCAGCCGGACAAACTGAAGTGTTACCCTTCTCATTCCGGGCGGACACGACGATCCGCCCCTACACCATAACGACTAACGACTAACGACTAACAAATTACGAATTTCTCCTTGCTACCCGCTATTTACTATTTACTCCCTATGCCTCCACGGCTACATTTCATTCCAACCGTTCCGGTTTCGAAGCTACAAACGTGAAACTATTCACGTTTGCTTAACGCTTCTCATCCCGCTCACCCATGCAAAGTGGAAGTTGAATCCACCTCTGTCTCCGTCCACATCGAGTATCTCTCCGGCAAAGTAGAGGTTGGGTACCAGTCTGGACGCCATGGTTACAGGATCGACCTCGCGGGTATCGATTCCTCCAGTGGCGACTTCCGCACCCTTGAAGCCCTTGGTATCACTGATGGAGAGTTTGAGGTTCTTGATCGCATAGACGAGTTTTCCGATCTCCTTGCGGTTCAGTTCCTTCTCTACTTTGGCTTTGCATCCGGACTGTTCGAGGAGGATGTGAATAAGTTTTTTATTGATGATGCCCTGCAGCCAGAGGGTAAGCGGTTTTTGGCTCGCTTGATTGATTCTGTCAAGCAGAAACTTGGCGAGTCTCTCTTTGTTGAGCCCTGGCATCAGGTCCAGGCTCAGTTCGCAGTACTCGTACTCCGCCAGCCTCAGGCTCACTTCACGGCTGAGATCAAGGATCGCCAGTCCGCTGATGCCGTAGTTGGTGAAGAGGAGGTCCCCCTTTTTCTCCGTGATATAGGCTCCGTTGGCATAGAGCTTTGCCAGACCTGCCACTTTCACACCACTGGCATGCTTGACCCACTTCTCCTCGCTGACAAGCTGGGTAAGGGCAGGGTGGCTAGGGATCAGGGTATGCCCCATCGACGCGGCAAATCTCAGGCCGCTCTCATTTCCTCCCAGCTGCGGTGCTGCGGGGGAACCGGAAGCCAGCAGGAGTTTTTCACACTGCATCGTGCCCTGGCTGGTTTCCAGCAGAAAGTGATCGTTCTTTTTGTCGATTCTGAGCACTTCGCACGCTGTGATGATCTCCACGCCCAGAGTCTCTGCTTCATACTCGAGTAGCTCCGTGACGGTACCTGCCTGCAGGCTCATCGGGAACATTTTTCCCTCTTTGCCTTCGATGATCGGCAGGCCTATGGAATCAAAAAAGTTTTTCACACGTTCAACGCCGTACCCCTCAAGCACTTTTTCTACAAAATCAGGGTTCTGTGAATGGAAGCGGGCAGGGGTGATGTGCGCATTGGTGATATTGCATTTGCCGTTGCCGCTGACCAGTATCTTTTTACCGGGCCTGCTGTTTTGTTCCAGCAGAGTGACATTGATACCGTTTCTTGCGGCCGTAATGGCCGCACAGAGTCCTGCAGCACCTGCACCGACTATTATCATGGGTTTAATATTCATAAGGTATTATAGCTTTTCAAAAGTAAACTCTCACCAAGGGTGTAGCTTCAGTGAGATGAATTGTTCAGGAGCTTTGCTTCTGTACAAGAAGAAAGTTCAATACTCTCACCAAGGGTGTAGCTTCAGTGAGATGAATTGTTCAGGAGCTTTGCTTCTGTACAAGAAGAAAGTTCAATAATAAAAGGATAGATCATGTCGGCATTGGTAGAATTTGCGATGTTCCCCACAGAACAGACACAGAGCAAGAGCGCATTTGTAGCCAGGGTACTGGATATCGTAGACAGAAGCGGACTGGAGTATCAGCTTACCCCGATGGGTACGATCATCGAAGGTGAGACGGTGGAGGAGGTCCTGGCGGTGATCAACAGGGCCTATGAAGAGCTGCAGACCGACTGTGAGCGTGTCTACAGTACGATCAAGATCGATTACCGCAAGGGGCCGGTAGGGAGGCTCAACAAGAAAGTAGGTTCTGTAGAGAAGAAGCTAGGTCGTAAACTTAACTCATAATGTGACTAGTCACATGAGCACTCTGCTGAAGAGTAGTAGCTTTGGCTTTGCCAAAATACGCTCTATCAAATAAAAATTGGGACGTAAACTCAACAGCTAAAACTCGATATAATACGGCAAAACAACAAGAGGATAGATTCATGTGTGCAGAGAAGATGCAGCGCCTGATCCAGGCGATCATTCTTGGTATGGTCATGGGCATGGCAGCCATGGGGATCGCCGGCGAGCCGGGGATGCTTCAGCTGGCGTTTATCGTACAGTTCGCAATGATGATCATGCTGATCATCGCAGGATTGACAGGATGGTGCCCGGGGCTTATGATACTGAAGAAGATATTTCCTCCGTGTAAAGAGAACAAAGAAGGGTAACTATGGCCAATATTTCATATAAAGATGCCGGTGTCGATATCGATGCCGGGAATGCGTTTGTAGAGGCGATCAAGGCGGACGTAAAGTCAACGTTTGACAGCAATGTCATCGGCGGTATCGGTTCATTTGCGGGAGCCTATGCGCTGCCTGCAGGCTATAAGGAGCCGGTACTTCTTTCGGCTACAGACGGTGTAGGTACAAAGCTCAAGATCGCGATAGAGAGCGGCAAACTTGATACTGTCGGGATCGACCTGGTGGCGATGTGTGTGAACGACCTGATCTGCAACAACGGGGTGCCGATGTTCTTCCTTGACTACTATGCGACAGGAAAGCTTCTTCCTGAAAATGCCAAAGATGTCGTTGCGGGCATCGCTGAGGGGTGCAGACGTGCAGAGTGTGCCCTGGTAGGCGGAGAGACGGCAGAGATGCCGGGAATGTACGCGGCGGACGATTTTGACCTGGCAGGATTTGCCGTAGGTATCGCAGAGCGCAGCGAGATGGATACGGTCGCCAATGTCAAAGCGGGGCAGACGCTGATCGCACTTCCAAGCTCGGGAGTCCACTCCAACGGCTACTCACTGGTAAGAAAACTGATGTTTGATAAACTCGGTATGACCCTGGATACAGAGTTTGAAGGAAAACCGCTCCTTGAGACACTGCTTGAACCGACGCGTATCTATGTGAAAGAGTACAAGGCGAACAAGCAGTATGTGAAGGCACTCGCGCATATCACAGGCGGGGGTATCGTAGAGAACCTCCCAAGGGTATTGCCTGACGGGATCAAAGCCGTTGTAAACAAAGCCGATATCAGGGTACTCCCTATCTTCGAGTTTATGGGACAATATGTCGATGAGGAGGAGATGTTCAGAGCCTTCAACATGGGTGTCGGTATGGTCTGGTGTGTCGAGCCTGAGGATGTGGATGCGGTGCTTGCGAACACAGACGGTTACGTGATCGGCCATCTCGAAGAGGGTGAGAAACACGTAGAACTTGTTTAATTCAGATAGCAGGGAGTAGGGAGCAGCTCTGCTGCTAGTGAGGAATTAGGAGTGATGAGTGATGGTCCTCGTTCCTGTGGGGTAGTCGCTATGCTTGAACGGTAAATAAGGGTGAACTTTCGCGTAGGGTGCGTAAACACGCACCAGCAATCATTCAAACAAATATTCCGTTCGCCAAACTTTGTGGATTCCAGATCTAGTCCGGAATGACGGAAAAGGACTTGACAACTAAAGTAAAGTTATAGTGTGCTTTTATTAGCACTTAGCACTTAGCACTTAGCACTCAATCCCTGATCGCTTCCTTATCCAGCTTCCCCGCTTTTAATTTTCTCAGATAGACTTTCAGCTCCTCTTTCACATCACCGCTGAGGATATAAAGCCCCAGGATATTGGGGAGGGCCATTGCCAGCATCAGCATAAAGCTGAAATCCACCATGATCCCCGTATCGACAACGCTCGCCATCACGATAAAAGACAAGAAGATCAGCTTGTAGATCACTGAGCTTTTGGTTCCGAAGAGGTAGACCCATGCCCTTTCGCCGTAGTAAGACCAGGAGATCATTGTAGAGAAGGCAAAGAGAAAAATAGAGAGTGAAAGTACAGAAGGGAACCAGCTGATCGCTGTTCCGTAGGCAGCCGAAGTGAGTGCAGCCCCCTCTTTTGCCGCTATCAGGTCTGCATAGCCGTTGGCCGGGTCCCACACCCCTGTAATAATGATCACCAGGGCGGTCATCGTACAGACAATGATCGTATCGATGAAAGGCTCATAGAGCGCTACGATTCCCTGTCGTACCGGGTATTTTACACGTGCAGGTGCATGGGCAACCGGTGCGGAACCCAGGCCTGCTTCACTGGAGAAGACGGCTCTTTGGAATCCCTGGACGATCACACCTATCATCCCGCCTGCTACGGCTGTGGGGGCAAAGGCTTCCGTAAAGATCAGAGCAAAAGCATTTGGGATCTTGTCTGCATGTACTATAAGGATCCAAAGCGATGCGGCGATGTAGATCGTGACCATCAGCGGTACGATCCTGGAAGTCGTATCCGCTATTCGTGTGATCCCTCCAAGGATGACCGCTCCTGTCAGTACAGCGAGTACCACACCAAAGACCCATGGATATGCTTTGATAAAATCAATCTCATTACCTATCGCTCCGACTGCCTGTGAGACCTGGAAGGTATTTCCCCCGCCGATAGCTGCTCCGATCATGAAGAGGGCAAATGTAATCGCCAGAAACTTACCGAAACTTGCCATTCTTTTTTTTTCCAGTCCCTTGGAGAGATACTCCATCCCCCCTCCCATGATGGTCCCGTCAGGCAGGAATTCTCTGTATTTCAAAGAGAGTGTGACTTCGGTAAATTTCAGCGTCATTCCCAAAAAGCCCGCTGCGATCATCCAGAAGGTTGCTCCCGGCCCACCGATCGCGATGGCAATCGCCACCCCCGCAATGTTTCCAAGCCCTACAGTCGCCGAGAGCGCTGTGGTAAGGGATTTATAGGGTGCTATCAGCCCCTTGTCCTCTTTGGTCGTGTAATCCCCTTTAATGATCCGGTAGGAGTGTCTGAACATCTTGAGGTTGATAAAACCCATTTTGAGCGTCAGATAGATACCGCCAATGACCAGCCATGCGACAAGGAAAGGGATCGTAGTACCTTCAACTTTACCAAAAAGGATATCGAAAAAGAGAAGCGTCTCTAAAAAATGATTGATTGCGGAGAAAAATTCATTCATACATTGCGGCCTTTGATATCTGTATTTCCTTTTATTGTATAGGATACTCTTTGTAATATGGCTTAGTCAAAACCCCAAATCCAGGCATCTTTTCGCAAAAAAACGGAGAATTTAAAAAAAATTGCAAAATACTATTGACAAACCAAACCCTTTTGACTATAATTGCGGTCCTTATTCAAGCAGATTGTTTGAAAAGGCAGTTCGGAGTGTAGCGCAGTCTGGTAGCGCACCTGGTTTGGGACCAGGGGGTCGAAGGTTCGAGTCCTTTCACTCCGACCATTTGTTCTTTAAGAAAGTAATAGTAAAATCATCAAGTTTATGGTGGATGTAGTTCAGTTGGTAGAGCACCAGTTTGTGGCACTGGGTGTCGCGGGTTCGAGCCCCGTCATCCACCCCATTGATAGTAGAACCACCTCATGAAGCGCTAGTAGCTCAATTGGATAGAGCATCAGACTTCGGATCTGAGGGTTAGGGGTTCGAGTCCTCTCTGGCGTACCATCAAGTATGACTTCAGCAGTCGGCTCACGTAATCAGTTACGTTAAAAACTATATGATGATTTTATTATTATGTGCGTTCGTAGCTCAGCTGGATAGAGCACTCGCCTTCTAAGCGAGCGGTCTCAGGTTCGAATCCTGACGGACGTACCACTTTATATATGCGGATGTGGTGAAATTGGTAGACACGCCAGACTTAGGATCTGGTGCCTCACGGTGTGAAGGTTCGAGTCCTTTCATCCGCACCACCTTTATTTTATTCCCTCTCAAATACAATCAATAGACCTGCTTTACAAACTTAAATATTTTTTATTCTATAGCCCATTCAAAAAAACAGTACTTCTTATTCTCTCTGAATTTTTGTATAATAACCACCAAGATGTTACCTATAAAAGCAAGGGGATAGGATTATGGATAAAAATTTACTGATATTCATTGCTGTGGGGCTGATTTTTATCTATTTTGTGACGAATTTCGTCAGTACGCTTCAGGAAGAGGATGAACTGCTTCAGAGCAGTGCATATCAGAAAAAGCACAGTTTCGATCAATTTATGAAAACAGACAGCATAGGTCAGAATATTCTGGATGTGGAAGGGGAGAGTGCGGAGGTACAGGTCTCTGCATGGAACCAGTCAAAACTGAAAGATGAACTGATTGAGTATTTCCCTGACTTTGATACGATGAAACTCTTTGCGAAAGAGAGAGTAAGGGGTGAGATACTCCGTACCAGACTTTATGAACATATCGACAATGTGGAAAAAAGATTTTTTTCAGGCGAGATAGATGCCGAAAAGGCGAAAAAAGAGCTGGAAGTCCTTAAGGACAGATCTGAAAATTACAAACACCAATAGCTTCGCGAGGTGCCCTTAAGCAGGAAAAACCTACTTAATAACAGGGGTCGCTCATATTGTTGCGGTCTGCATAGAGGTAGACTTCAACACGTCTGTTGAGCGCTCTGTTTGCTGCATTGCTATTGTCTACAAGCGCTTTGTCGTATGAGCACCCTTTGATCTTCGGATAACCATTGATTGCGAGGAGGTCAGCGACACTTCTTGCGCGTCTTTCCGAAAGCCTTTGGTTGTATTCGTAGCTACCTCGGTCATCCGTGAATCCTGCTACACCTACAACCGTCTGCGGATATCTCTCCAGCAGCTGCGCGATCTTTTCTACTTTGTACCGTGCACGTGGCTGAAGATTTGCCGAGTCTGTGGCAAACATCATCTTGTCTCTGAACATGATATGTACATAGGTCGGGGTTTTGGATACGACGATATCTCTCTCCGGATCCAGCTGTGCCAGCGGATCGTTTGATACACCTGTACCCAGTGCTCTTGCAACTTCGTTTGCCTGCTGATCCAGACTGTATCCTATCGCACCGCCTGCAAGGGCTCCCAAAGCCGCACCGATCGCCGCCCTCTGGCCCTTGTTGTGCCCTTTGGTGTTGTATCCTATCAGCGCTCCGGTTGCTGCACCTGCAAGTGCGCCGGTTTTTGTACGGTCATAGTTGCTGTCCTGTACCAGTCCCGGTTGATTGTAACATCCGGTGAGCAAGAATGCTGCGAGTGCGGAAGCGATTAGGGGTTTGGTAAATTTCATGATTCTCTCCTTTGATCTTTTTATTGCCAGCCGCCGTCTTCTACCGGCTCTGGATTTTGGTTATCTACGGCATTGCCTATGGCACCGCCTGCCAGTGCGCCTGCAGCGGCACCCAGCACTGCATTTCTTCCCTTGTGTCGTCCTGAGACATTGTAACCAATGATTGCGCCTGCCACTGTCCCTGTCGCAACGCCTGTCTGTGTCGCATTGCGCGGTACAGCTTCTGTACCTGTACATCCGCTTAGGATTGTTGCCGCTGCCATGGAGAGCGCAGCGGATTTTACCACTTTGTTTTTCATTCCAGATTCACTCCAATGATATATTTTGAAACAATTATAGCATAAGAGTGTGGTGGAATTGTGTTAATTGGCGGGAGTAGTGACGATTTTTTCATGCCACTCATAGAGGGTCTTTTCAAACCCTATCCGTTGGGTATGATAGAAGGATTTTTGACGGATAAGATACTTCTGTGGGACCCATCCTCCGTAGCTGTGCGGATAGAGGTAGTTCTTTGCATGGGTTTTGATGTGGTCGGGGATGGGATCGATCTCTCCCTCTTTGACTGCCTTCTGTGCACGGTTGATCGCTTCATAGGCGCTGTTTGATTTAGGGGAAGAGGCGAGGTAGATCACCAGCTGGCTCAGTGAGATACGTGCCTCCGGATACCCGATATGTTTGACGATGTTGAGGGCGGAGCTTGCAAGGTTGAGCGCATGGGGATTGGCATTGCCGATATCCTCAGAAGCGAGTATCGCCAGGCGTCTGGCGATGAATTCTGCGGGTTCACCCCCCTCAATGAGCCTTGCCAGGTAGTAGAGCGCGGCATCGATATCCGAACCTCTGATGCTCTTGATCATTGCAGAAGTGAGCTCATAGTGGCTTTCGCTCTCGCTGCTTCCGCCTTGCATCGCATGGGGGCGGATCTGCTTGAGGACCGGCAGAGTGATCTTTCCGGCGATATGCGCACTCTCCAGAAGATTGAGCGCCGCTCTCAGGTCTCCGCCTGAGGAGAAAACGGTATACTCCAATGCCTCTTCATCAATGGCGATATCCTCTTTGCGGATCACTTCGCGCAGATAATTTTTCATCGAAACGGGATCGACGGCATTGAGCTCAAAGAGGTGAGAACGCGAACGCATCGCTGCGGTGAGTGAGTAGTAGGGGTTTTCTGTTGACGCACCGATGATCAGTGCCGCCTGCGTCTCCATAAAGGGGAGCAGCACTTCCTGCTGGTTCTTGCTCAGCCTGTGGACCTCGTCGATGAAAATGAGGGGTTTCTGCAGTGCATGGGCATAGTTTTTAAAGATTGTCCGAAGCTCTTCTATCTTCAGTGTGGTGGCATTGAGTTCATAAAAAGGTCTCTCCAGCACGGAGGCGATGACTCTTGCCAGTGTGGTTTTGCCGCATCCCGGAGGTCCGTAGAGAAAGAGATGCGGGAGGGCATCTCTTTCGATCATTTTGCGCACTATGGCATCTTTGCCCAGCAGGTGCTCCTGCCCGATGATCGCATCTAACGTTTTGGGACGGTAGTTCAGTGCAAGTTTTAACATCATTTAAAGCGTTTAAATGCCTCTTTGACCTCTTTTTTAAACTCGGAAAGCGAATCCGAGGCATCTCTCTCTTTTTTTCCTTTTTTGCCCTGTTTCTGCGTATTAAACTCATTTTTTTCAGCGATAAGCGCATTTTTCTTTTTACGTTTCATGAACGCATGGAGATCATCGTACTCCTTGCGAGAGAAGTAGCGTGTTTTGTTCTCCGGAAGGTTGTTGAGATCCACCCCTCCGTAGGAGACACGTTTGAGATCCAGTATTGTTGCGCCGAAGTGTCCGAAGAAACGTCTCAGCTCACGGTTTTTCCCCTCCTTGATGGTGACACGCAGCTTAGTGAAGTTCTGCCCCTGGCTGCGTATCTCATAATAGGCAAAGGGAGCAAACTCCATCGAGGTGATCTTGCTCTTTTCGTGGGCGCCCGCACGTGCATCGTCAAGAACGATACCCTCCTGCATCGCCTTCATCATCTCTTCGGTAACCGGCTTGTCGATCTTGATATTGTAGGTACGGTCGAGAGGACTCTCCATCAGGGCCTGTGCAACCTCCGGAGAATCCGTAAGCAGCAACACGCCTTCTGACGCATAGTCGAGCCTTCCTACAGGGATAAAGTGTCTATATTTGCCGGGAAGCTTGTGGTAGATCGTTGTTCTGCCTCTGTCATCCTTTTTGGTCACCAGTACCCCTTTGGGCTTGTTATAGACAACCATGGTGACTTCGCCTGTCTGGCGTTTTTTGACCGGTTTGCCCTTGATATAGATCTTGTCACTCTCTTTGACCTCGTAGGCAAAGTCTTTGAGTACGTTTTTGTCCAGGGTGACCTCGCCCTCTTCGATCAGTTTGTCGGCCTCTCTTCGTGAGTATCTGGTATTGTGTGAAATGTATTTGTTGAGTCTCATAGTCTTTTCCTTATAGCCTCTTCAGGAAGATTTCCTGCAGGGTATGCTGAGGCTCTCTCCTCTCTGGCATTTGCCTTGGAGAAGCAGCCATTTTTAGTTGCTTTTGATGCCTGCATTGACAAGGTCATGGATATGCAGTACGCCGATGATCCTGCCCGCATGGTCAGTAATAGGGAGCAGCTGGATACGTTTGGTCTCAATGATCTCGAGTGCATCGCTTGCGAGCAGTTCCGTATCCTGGTAGCTTGCGGGGTGCAGTGTTGCATAGGTGATCGCAGGGTAGTTCAGATCAAAATCTTTTTTCATCAGTGCACGCCTGAGGTCACCATCGCTCAAGAGGGCTTTCAGTACATCGTTCCGATCGACGATAAGCACTGTCCCCATTTTCCCTTCACTCATCACGACGACTGCTTCTTTGAGTGTCGTCTCCTCACTGATGATCGGCAGGTTCTCTGTCTGCATCAGGTCCCTGATCTTTACAAAAAGTTTTTTGCCAAGGCTTCCACCGGGGTGGAACGAGGCAAAATCCTCATGCTTGAATCCTCTTTTTTTCATCAGTGCAACGGCGAGAGCGTCACCGATGGCCATAGTGAGGGTAGTAGAGGTGGTCGGTGCTGCACCCAGGGGGCAGGCCTCTTTCTCTACCGAAATATCCAAAAAGACATCAGCGTAGCGTCCCAAAGAAGAGTCGGGATTGCCTGTCAGGCCGATCAGGGGGATATCAAAACGTTTGATATGCGGGAGTATTTTGGTAAGTTCTTCGCTCTCTCCGCTGTTGCTGATCGCCAGCACGGCGTCTCCGTAACTGATCATCCCAAGGTCGCCGTGCAGTGCCTCTGTCGGGTGGAGGAAAAAGCTGGAGGTCCCGGTACTGGCAAACGTGGCAGCCATTTTTGCTCCCACCAGTCCTGATTTGCCCACCCCGGTAACGATCAGTTTTCCTTTGGTCCTGTAGATCAGTTCGACAGCGTCAAGAAAACGATGATCCAAACGCTCGGAAGCCCTTAAAAGCGCATCTGCTTCGATCTGAAAAGTCTCTTGTGCAATTGTGATAAGGTCCATACTACTACTTTTGATGATTTTTTAAATTATAGCATATTTGGATCCCCCTGAGGGGGAGTTCATGCTTTATACAATGAAGATCGTCGGGATGATAAGCGGATAACGTTTTTTCGTGCGGATCACATGTTTTCTGATTACATTTCTGATGTTGTTCTCCACATCTTTGTGATCCTTGAGCGATTCCGGTTTGAGGTTGAGCAGTACGGTTTCGATCAGCTGCTCGATCTCTTTCTGGAACTTTTTGCGCTCTCTCTCCGATACCAGACCATGGGTGGTAATGACCGGTTTCCCGACGACCTTCTGAGTCTCCTGGGAGATCTGTGCAGCGACATTGATGATACCGTCTTCAGCCAGTTTTTGTCTGTCCAGCACGACATCATCCTCGATCTGCATATTGTTCTGGTTGTCGATATAGGTTTTACCGCTTTTGACCGTTTTTACCTTCTTGAGGTACTTGGGGGTGATCTCTATCTGGTCCCCGTCGCTCATCAGGAGGATATTGCGCTCATCCACACCGCACTCTACGGCTGTTTTCGCATGTTTGGCGATATGGTTGTACTCTCCGTGTACCGGCAGAAAGAACTTGGGCTGAACCAGTCTGAGTATCAGTTTCTGTTCCTCCTGTGAAGCGTGTCCGGAGGCATGGATATCGTTGAACTCCTTATAGCGTACCGTACAGCCTGCTTTCATCAGTTTGTTCATCAGGCTCGATACGGAGGCTTCGTTGCCCGGGATTGCTGAAGCGGAGATGATGACTGTATCACTGGGCTTAAGTTTGATATGGCGGTGCTCATCGGTAGCCATACGGTTGAGCGCTGCCATCGTCTCCCCTTGGGAACCTGTCGTGACGATCAGGATCTCGTCATCGGGGTATTTGGGCACTTCGTGTACCTCGATAAAGTGTCTGTCATCGATATCCACATATCCCAGTGCACGGTTGGTCTCCACGTTGCGCTCCATAGACCTTCCGATCACACAGATCTTTCTTCCGTACTTTACGCCACGCTGCATCGCCTGGAAGATACGGTGGACATTGGAAGAGAAGGTGGACATGATCACCCTTCCTTTTGCCAGGTCAAAGAGGGTATCGAAGGTTTTTCCTACGACGATTTCACTCTTGGTAAATCCCGGGTTGTGCGAGTTGGTGGAGTCTGAGAAGAGACAGAGTACTCCTTTCTCCCCGTAGTGGGCAAAACGCTGCAGGTCCATGCTAAATCCATCTACCGGCGTATGGTCGATCTTGAAGTCCGCAGTATGTATGAGGATCCCCGCCGGTGTCTCGATAGCAAGCGAGCAGGCATCGATAATGGAGTGTGTGGCATGCATCCACTCGACCTTGATATCACCGATCTCATACTGTTGTCTCTTGGTAATGTAGCGGAAGTAGCTTGTATCTGCTTTCAGCCCATGCTCATTGAACTTGTTCTCGATCATTGCCAGCGCGAGCGGTGTCGCGTAGATAGGGAATTTCAGCTCTTTGAAAAGGTAGGGTACCGCACCGATGTGGTCTTCGTGTCCATGGGTGATGACGATCCCTTTGATCTTGTCCTTGATGGTATGCAGGTAGCTGAAATCCGGTACCAGAATATCCACGCCGTGCATACTCTCATCCGGGAAGCTCATCCCCACATCGATGATGATCGCCGATGTTTCTGTCTCGAGTACGGCCATGTTCCCGCCGATCTCACCCAGTCCTCCAAGCGGTGTAAACCTTACTTTGTTCTTGTTGCCGAGATCGATCTTCTTCCACGGCTGCATTCTCTGCTGCTGTACTCTCATGTTTTCATCGATGGATGCGCGCATCTCAGCATTGACCGTAGTAGGGTTCTTTCTCTTGTTGTTTCTGCTCTTCGCGCTGGGTTGGCGGCTTTTTGCCGGGCGGTTTCTGCTTTGTCCCTCTTTTGGCGGTTCACTGTTTGGATTTACCGGTTTGCCGGCTCCGGGTTTATTGCTTCTCGGTTTTCTGCCTGTACTGCTTCTCTGTGATTGCTGCGGCTGCTGCGGTTTTCTTTCCGGCTTTGTCTCTGCAGGGATATCGGTTTTATTGCCGTCTACTGCTTTGGGGGCCTCTTTTCTGTTGGGATTAGGCTTCTGCTGTCTGTTTTGTCTGTGCGGGTTAGGTCTTCTGTTTCTCTGTGTTGGCTGACCTTGCTTTTGACCTTCGTTGTTTTGGTTCTCGTTCATCTAGATTATCCTTCAATGCATTATATAAGTGATGATACATAGATGTCCCAACTTCATGAGGCCTTAGATTGGAGTCCAATCCCTGTTGGATAAAAGTTTCTGCTACCAATGCTTTTGGAAAACGAGCTGTGAGGTTTTTCGAGAGCTTTTTGCGGGGCTGTGCGAAGGCAACCCGTAAAAATGCTTCAAAACCCTCATCATCTCTGGTTTCGTTTTTCTCTATTAAAAGTACTGCCGAGGTCACTTTCGGCGGGGGAATGAATGCTTCGGGTTCTACCTCGAAACATATGCTTGCACTCCCCGCAGTGTCGGCGAGGACGGAGAGGGCAGAAAATGCCTTCTCCCCGGCCTTTGCCGCAAACTTCTCAGCGACCTCTTTTTGAATCATGACCAAAATGGATCGGCAATGTTCGTCTTTCAGTGCTTTTAATATGATATTGGTGGCAATATAGTAAGGCAGGTTTGCTACAAGATGATAAGGTTCATCCAGAAGCTTCCCCGACTCCCAACGCTCAAGCACATCTCCGCAGCGCAGTTCAAATCGGCCGTTGTGGATCGCCTCTTTGAATTCACTGTTCAGATGCTCGCATAATCTTTTATCAACCTCAAATGCTGTGACATTGCGAACTTTTACAAGTTCTTTGGTTAAATCACCTAATCCAGGCCCGATCTCTGCAACCTTCAGGCTGTCATCGGGCATCGATTGGATGATCTTGTGAATATAGGTATTGTTCTTTAGAAAGTTCTGTCCAAACTTTTTCTCAGCAAAATCTGCCAAATCTTTATGAATCATACTATAATATACCTTTATATTTCCCTATTACTCTTCGAGAACTTTCTTTCTTTATGAGAAAATGTGAGAAAGGAATTCCCACTTTGAGATAATTTTTGTATAATTTTACCATAATAAAGGAAAATATGATGGATTATTTTGCAAAACGTATTATTATCATTACAGAACGCCTGATGAACAAAGTCCATCATTGTCCGAGAGAAAACGTGCCATTTAGGCACCTTTGTCGCTCTTGATTGCTGACACTGTGTCCACTTGCGACTCGGCATTTAGTGCCTCGCTTGCACTGAAATTTAGTTTCTTGTCAGCAGTGGGCGCCTGAAAGAAGTGCCCTTGGGGTGCTCATGCGACTGGTCGCATTTAATTTTAAAGGATATTTAGTGGATTATTTTGCTAAGCGTATTATTCCCTGCCTGGATGTGGATGGTGGCCGGGTGGTAAAAGGGGTGAATTTTGTCGGCCTGCGCGATGCCGGCGACCCTGTTGAAGTGGCAAGACGTTACAACCAGGAGGGCGCGGATGAGATCACCTTTCTGGATATCGGCGCAAGCCATGAGGGCAGAGATACGATCGTAGATGTGGTGAAAAAAGTCGCCCGGGAAGTTTTCATCCCCCTTACCGTGGGGGGAGGGATCCGGGAACTTCAGGATATCTATAACCTTCTGAATGTAGGATGTGACAAAGTCAGTGTGAACTCTGCTGCGATCAAACGTCCTGCGTTTATCGAAGAGGGGGCCAAGCGTTTTGGTTCCCAGTGTATCGTGGTCGCGATCGATGCGAAACAGGCAGGCGAAGATCAATGGCATGTCTTCACACACGGCGGTCGTAACGATACGGGCATCGATGCAGTGGAGTGGGCCAAAGAGGCGTTTAACAGAGGGGCAGGCGAGCTGCTTGTCACCTCGATGGATGCGGATGGGACCAAAGCCGGCTTTGACAACCGTCTCAATGCCAGGATCTCCGATGCGGTCAATATCCCGGTCATCGCTTCAGGCGGGGCAGGGACGATGAAGCACATCGAAGAGGCCTTTACGATCGGACATGCCGATGCGGCACTGGCGGCTTCCATCTTCCACTTCAGGGAGATCGATATCATGGACCTCAAGCGCTACCTCAGGTCACACAATATCCCGGTGAGACTCTAGTGATCATCTGTGCAGGAAAGATCGAGACCTTTAACTTTGCTACCCCGGTAGGGATAGGCATGACCGATGTCTCCATTAACCTTACACGGCTCTGCATGGAGAAGAGGCCGGAGTTTCTTCTCTTTGTAGGAAGTGCAGGAAGCTACGGTGAAAAAGAGATCTTTGAGATCATCGAGTCCAGGACAGCCTGCAATATAGAGAACAGTTTTCTGGACGGCCACTCCTATACACCGATCGACAATGTAGTGTCTGCCGCCGAAGAAGTTTCACGTGAAACACGTGAAGGCAGGAAAACACTTGTGAACTGCTCCAACTATATCACCGCAAACAGTCGCTATGCAAAAGAGTATCTGAAAAAAAATATCCATCTGGAAAATATGGAATTTTATGCCGTCCTGAAAGTGGCGGAGAAGTTCGGTATTCCGGCAGAAGGGGTGTTTGTCGTGACCAACTATTGTGATGAGCATGCCCATGAAACATTCAAAAAGAACCATAAAGAGGCGATGCAGAGACTTGCTGCCTATATAAACGATAAAAAATAAAGAGTTGAGAATAACCTAATGCAAACAAAGAAAATCATCCAGGACTACACCAAAGAGGAGCTTGCCGAGTTTATCAAGCCGGCATTCCGTGTCAAACAGATCTACAGCTGGATCTACCATAAGTATGTAGAGCGTTTTGAAGAGATGAAAAACCTTCCCAAAGAGATGAGAGAAACACTCGAAGCAGGGTATACGCTGACACCGCTCAAGACGGTGCTGGTGCAGGAATCCAGAGACGGCAGCCGCAAATACCTCTTTGAACTGCATGACGGGCATACGGTCGAAGCAGTACTTCTTTTGATGAGAGAGAAGGAGTACCATGAGGATGGGAGTTTGAAACACCACGAGCGCTATACGGTCTGTATCTCTTCTCAGGTGGGGTGCAAGGTGGGATGTGCTTTCTGTCTGACTGCAAAGGGCGGATTTATGCGCGATCTGACACCCGGGGAGATCGTCGAGCAGGTGAGACTCATCAAAAAGGACAATGACATCGATGCCAACCGCCGTGTCAACCTTGTCTATATGGGAATGGGGGAGCCGCTTGACAACCTTCCGGCGGTTGCCAAAGCTGTCAAGATATTTGCCGATCCCGACGGGATGGCGATCTCGCCGAACCGGCAGACGATCTCCACTTCAGGACTCAGCTCCAAGATCGAAAAGCTGGGGAAAATGGACCTTGGCATCAACCTGGCGATCTCTCTGCATGCGGTGGATGATGCCCTGCGTCAACAGCTGATGCCGATCAACAAGGCATACAATATCAAGTCGATTATCGATGCGGTGAAGAACTTCCCTGTCAATGCACGAAAACGGGTCATGTTCGAGTATCTTGTGATCAAGAATGTCAACGATGACATCGAGTCTGCCAAGAAATTGATTGCCCTCCTGGAGGGGATCAAAGCAAAGGTAAACCTGATCTACTTCAACCCGTACGGCGGGACTGAGTTCAAGAGGCCCGAAGAGAAAGATATGATCGCCTTCCAGGAGTATCTGACCAAACGTGGCCTGCTCTGTACGATCAGAGAGTCCAAAGGACTGGATATCTCTGCTGCCTGCGGGCAGCTCAGAGAGCAGGAACTGGAAAATAAGAGTAAAGGAGAGTAGATGGGTATGTTGGATCTGGCATTATTGGGGATTATTGTAGTCGTGGCTGCGATCGGCGTAGGCTGGTTTATCTATGAGTCGAGAAAATAGGAGAATAGGGAGCAGGGAGCAGGTCTGGTAGGCTTTTCTTTGAAAAGCTTTTATCAATATATTACAAATCACGTCATTCCGGACTGGATCCGGAATCCACAGTCGCAAAGCGACATCACCCATCACCCATCACCAATTTTTAATTTTTAATTTTTAATTTTTAATTTTTAATTTTTAATTGGCAGCCCAAGCTGCGCTCACTGCTCCCTATTAAACCGTCGCTCTTCTTTGGGATGGATATACTTTTTCATCGCTTCAAAATCTACCTTGCTTTCGATATAAAACCGTGCGCCGTATTCCAATGTCAGGCTTTGTGCATGCAACAATAGGCGGGAAGCGCCATGCTCCACGAGACGTTCTTCCGGGGTCTGTATGAAGTCAAGATAGTTGCTGGTAGCCTCAAATGTCGCACCGTAGATCGGGTCACCGAGAATAGGATGTTTCACGTGAAACAAATGTATCCGTATCTGATGGGTTCTTCCGGTATGGGGGTAGCAGGCGATCAGCGTTGCATCCAGTTTTTCATCATATTTTAGAGGGATAAAGTCTGTGTGGGAAGGCTTGCCGTGGATCTGATCGACAAAGACTTTATGCTTGGTGACATCGTAATTGCCGTTGACCAGGATCGGCTCTGTGACACTGAAAGGCTCGGTCAGTTTGCCGTCAGCCCAGGCAAGATAGGACTTCTTGATCGTTTTATTCTCAAAAGAGCCTTTCAGAAAAGTCTCTGCCTCTTTGTGTTTGCTTGCCAGCAGCAGCCCAGAAGTTTCCATATCGATACGGTGGACGGCATTGGCATCATCCCCTGCATGCGCTCTGATCTCGTCGAGCATGGAGTAGGGGGTAGACATGGTATTGGGGTGGACCAGGACACCCGAAGGTTTTTCAAATACCATAAAGTCTTTGTTGTGAAAGAGCGGCTTTTCTCCCTGTGGTTCAGGACGGAAAAAGACCATCTCTATCTCTCCCTGAATGATATTTCCGGGGCGGTACATCGACTCGCCATTGATCAGGATACGTCCTTTAGAGATGTGTCTTTGCGCTTCGCCCTGGGTATAGCCCAGGGTACGCATCACATAGACAAAAGCTTTTATCGGTTCATCGATAGTGAATTTTTCTTTTACAAATGGCATAAGGTGTCTCCTCGTCATTCTGAACTTGATTCAGAATCTCCCTCAGTCAAGCAAACCTGCACTGAAAGTGTCTAATGAGATCCTGAAACGAGTTCAGGATGACGGCTCCGTTGGATGATTTTAGACGAATGTAACTGCAATTTTGATAGAATAATACCAAAATTTCAGAGCAGGATATTTGTAATGGTAGAAAGATACGCAAGACCGGAGATGGCAGAGAAGTGGACACAGCAGGCACGCTATGCAGCATGGCTTGAGGTAGAAAAAGCAGCGGTAAAAGCCTGGAATAAACTTGGGCTGATTCCTGATGAGGATTGTGAAAAGATCGTAAAAAATGCTTCGTTTTCAGTCGAGAGGATCGAAGAGATCGAAGCGGTAACCAAGCACGACCTGATCGCATTCAATACCAGCGTATCCGAATCACTCGGCGAAGAGTCAAGATGGTTCCACTACGGAATGACAAGTTCGGATGCGGTCGATACCGGCGTGGCGCTTCAGATGAGAGACTCGTTAAAGCTCATCATTGAAGATGTAAAGATGCTGATGGCGTCGATCAAAAAGAGAGCCGAGGAGCACAAGTTCACACTCATGGTGGGAAGAAGCCACGGTATCCATGGTGAACCGATCACCTTCGGCCTGACACTGGCGGTCTGGTACGATGAGATGGCAAGGCACCTCAAAAACCTTGAAGAGACGATGGAGGTGATCTCTGTGGGACAGATCAGTGGTGCGATGGGTAACTTTGCGCATGCGCCGCTTGAGCTTGAAGAGTATGCGATGGCCGAACTGGGACTGAAGCCTGAGCCTTGTTCCAACCAGGTAGTGCACAGGGACCGATATGCCAGACTTGCTACCGCTTTGGCACTCATGGCCTCTTCTGTTGAAAAGTTTGCCGTGCAGGTGAGACATCTGCAAAGGACCGAAGTCTATGAAGCCGAGGAGTATTTTGCAAAAGGGCAGAAGGGAAGCTCCGCAATGCCGCACAAAAGAAACCCGATCCTGACAGAGAACATCACCGGCCTTGCAAGAATGATCAGGGCATACGCTATCCCCGCGATGGAAAATGTCGCGCTCTGGCATGAGAGAGATATCTCCCACTCTTCCACAGAGAGATTCTGGCTGCCTGATGCATTTATCACTGCTGACTTTATGCTTCACCGCATGAACAGTGTGATCGCCAACCTTACGGTCATGCCTGAAAATATGATGAAAAACCTGAACCTGACAGGCGGGCTTGTCTTCTCCCAGAGGGTACTGCTTGAGCTTCCGAAAGCGGGTGTGAGCAGGGAAGATGCCTACAGGATCGTACAGAGAAATGCGATGAAGGTCTGGGAAGAGATCCAGCATGGCAAACCGACAACCAATGAAAACGGAGAATCTCTCTATCTTGGACACCTTCTGGCGGACGAGGAGCTCAGAAGCAAACTCAGCGAAGCGCAGATCAGAGAGTGTTTCAACTATGACTACTACACGAAAAACGTTGACGCGATCTTTCAAAGGGTCTTCGGTAAATAGCCTGGGGGAGGGGGATATGATTTCCCCTGTTGCGGCATAGGGATCTCTCCGGGAAAACACTCCGGATGATGATCTTTCCTTCTTTTTTATTCCCCGTTTTTTCTCTCTTTGATGCTTTCCTGCCTGCTTGGCAAAAAAAGGAAAAGTATCATCAAAGCTTATAAAAAAAATGCCTAAAAATGATACCTGTTTTTATAGTTCTGCAAGCACAAATTGAGTAAAATCGGATTTATTATTACTGCACGACAGAGCGCTTTTTTTAATAAAAAATATAGAGAGATTACCTATTGCCAATCACTCTGTATTACCACAGTTACAGTAAAAAAGTTAAATATTTCAGGAGTCAAAATGGTCAGAGTTGTAAAACGAAACGGGAGAGTAGAGACACTGGATGTATCGAAGATCCAAAAGTATACATCTGCAGCAATCGAAGGACTGGATGGCGTGAGCCAAAGTGAGCTGGAAGTGGATGCGAAGTTACAGTTTCGTGATATGATCCATACTAAAGAGATCCAGAAGACACTGATCAAAACCGCAGTTGACAAGATCGATATTGACAGGCCCAACTGGACCTTTGTGGCTGCCAGACTTTTCCTTTATGATATCTATCACGTTGCAACCGGCTTTACAGGATACAACCACCTTCGCGAATATTTTGAGCGCGGAGAGAGAGAAGGGCGTATCGTGCTGGGGCTGAAAGAAAAGTATGACCTCGATGATCTCAATGCCTACATTAAGCCCGAGCGTGACCTTCAGTTTACCTATCTGGGGATCAGGACGCTTTATGACAGATACCTGATCAAGGACAGGGAAGGCAATCCGATTGAGCTTCCGCAGCAGCTCTTTATGGCCGTTGCGATGTTCCTTGCCCAAAACGAGTTCGACTGTCAGACCTGGGCAAAGAAGTTCTATGATATTCTGAGCAAGTTCGAGGTGATGGCAGCGACACCGACACTCTCGAATGCACGTACACCGAGACACCAGCTCAGTTCCTGCTATATCGGATCGACCCCTGACAATATCGAGGGGATCTTTGACGCATACAAAGAGATGGCGCTGCTCTCCAAGTTCGGCGGAGGGATCGGCTGGGACTGGTCACTGGTACGCGGTATGGGGTCCTTTATCGACGGGCACAAACATGCGGCAGGGGGGATCATACCGTTTTTGAAGATCGCCAACGATGTGGCGATCGCGGTAGACCAGCTGGGTACACGGAAAGGGGCGATCGCAGTCTATATCGAGCCGTGGCATGTGGATGTGAAAGACTTCATTGACCTGAAGAAAAACTCCGGAGAGGAGCGCCGCAGGGCACATGACCTCTTCCCGGCACTCTGGTTGAATGACCTCTTTATGAAGCGTGTAGAAGAGGATGCGCAGTGGACGCTCTTTGATCCCTATGAGGTCCCGGAGTTGACAGAGCTTTACGGCGAGGCGTTCGAGGCACGCTATACTGAGCTGGAAAACTCTGATGACAGGATTACCAGGGAGGTGGTTTCCGCAAAAGGGCTCTGGAAACATATCCTCAGAAGCTACTTCGAGATAGGAAGCCCATTCCTCTGTTTCAAAGATGCGGCAAACAGGTCAAACCCGAACAAACACGCGGGCGTGATCAGAAGTTCCAACCTCTGTACGGAGATCTTCCAGAATACGGCGCCCAACCACTACAAGATCAGGTTGACATTTGAGGACGGTTCGGTGGAGACCTATGAAGAGAACGAGATGCTCACTGTTGACAGCGGGATGACAAAACCTGCCAAGAAGGTGACGGCGCTGGACAGCCTGCACGGCAAGCAGGTATGGATCACCGACAAAGAGAAGAGTGACGGGGATACTGCCGTATGCAACCTTGCTTCTGTCAACCTCGGACGTGTCAATACCCCCGAAGATATCGCAAGAGTCGTTCCGACGGCAATCCGTATGCTTGACAATGTGATCGACCTGAACTTCTACCCGCTGGAAAAAGTGAAAAAGACCAATATAAAAACCAGGGCGATCGGCCTCGGAGTGATGGGCGAAGCGCAGATGCTTGCAGAGTCGGGCGTGCATTGGGGGACACATGACCACTTTACGAAGATCGACGAGGTGATGGAGGCGGTCTCCTATCATGCGATCCGCGCCTCCTCCGATCTGGCGCTGGAGAAAGGGAAATACCCGCTGTTTGAAGGTTCGGACTGGTCCAAAGGGATACTCACGATCGACAAAGCGAACGAAGAGGCATGCAAACTGGTAGACAGGGGCGGGCTCTTCGGGTATACCTTTGACTGGGCAGGGCTCAGGGAGAAGGTCAAAACTGACGGTATGAGAAACGGTTACCTGATGGCGGTTGCGCCGACCAGCTCGATCTCTATCCTGACAGGGACAACCCAGGCGATCGAACCGGTCTACAAACGCAAATGGTTCGAAGAGAATCTCTCCGGGCTGATCCCCGTGGTCGTGCCAAACCTCTCTCCTCAGACCTGGGCATACTATACCCCTGCCTATGACCTGGACCAGAGGGTGCTGATCCGTGCAGCGGCGATCCGCCAGAAGTGGATCGACCAGGGACAGTCGCTCAATATCTTTATCACGCTTGACAAAGCGAGCGGGAAGTATCTGAACGATATCTATATGGATGCATGGAAGTTCGGCCTGAAGTCAACCTACTATCTGAGATCACAGTCACCGGAATCATCAGGAGATGTTGAAGACAGATCGATGGAATGTGTGGGTTGTCAATAAGGTATTGATAACCTTTACACATGAAACTTTTTTCATGAGTTTTGTGTGTAAAAAATTACATTGTAAGTAAGTAAATATCGGTATAATGTAGTTGAGTGTGTTTATGCTCAGCAGGGTTTTTATTGTTGTAGTAAGAATCTTGGTGGGTATACAAGAACGAGTACCAGTCGTTCTTGTTTGCTCAAAACAAATGTTTCGGAGCTAAGAGATTTTCTATAAAAAATCACATAAATTTTAACATAATTATGTTAATAATCTAGTGCACGAGTAAAAAAGAGGGAAGATATTTTTCTGTGTTTCTTTTTTGCTCATCTCTTAGTGGCCGTTGAATCTTTTGTCAAACTTAATAAGGATCATTATGACAACAAAAAGAAGTACAAAAAAAATGGCCTCGACCGCTGCAAAAACTTTAAAAAGTAATACCGCTTCAAAAAGACAAAAAACATTAGCTGCTTCCGTCTTATCTCAAAGTAAAACGAAAAAAGTAACAAGTGAACGTGTTGAAAGAATTGCATCAAATGCATTGAAAAGCAAAACAAGTGCACAACTTACCAAAAAGCTTGCAGGTAGTGCAGTGAGTCAAAGTACGAAGAAAAGAGGTGAAAAATGAGAAAGGTTGTAGAAAAACAAACTTTGGTTGAACCTGTTGAGTTCAAAACAATTACCGCAGATTTTGTACTTGACATTGGATCTTTATCACAGTGTGATATTTGTGAACAGAATGGAAAATTATATGCTTATGTGGAAGAGTTGAATATTTATCTTCCCGTGAGAAAAAGTAAAGTGGCATAACTATAACCTCGTTCCGTATATTTTAATGGAACGAGGAACTGTATAAGTTTTCATTCCTTTTCTTTTTTTTCGTGCGCAAAAAAAGAAAACGAACCCAAAAGAAAAAAGCACAAATAGCTGACGCTGAAAATGGATTTCCATAAGTTGCAATATTTTTTGGTGATAAAACAATGCTTTATTTTAGTTGGAACCTTAAAAATCGCTATAAACCTATCTGAAAGCCAAAATAAGCCGTTTTGATACCTTTTTTAACCTCTGATATGAAAAATTTTCAAAAGAGGCTTATTTTGGCGCTTTTTTGGTGCTGCAATCTTATCTTTTTATCACCAGGAGTCTTGATCAAAAAAAGGAGGAAGAGGAATTTTTCGGGAAATGTGAAAATGTCTCCCGGCTACACAATCATTACACAAAAGAAGACTATACTGTGGCTAAGAAGGATAAAGGATCTCCGTCTATTTCTCCCCCCCCTTTCGGAGATGGCTTGACCCCTTCTGACAGCTTTTTCAGACCTATGTAGCAAATTTCCCTTTGAGCATCCTCCTTAATAAAATCGATGCAGACTGAAAAGCTGTCCTACTTGTCTCCCCAGCCATGCATTTTTTTAGAGATGATCAGATCGTAGTGCCCAAAGAGATCATCGATGGTGTTGGTGGCGACAAAGTAATTCTCCTCCAGAAGTCTCTCCCACTGCCAACGCTCCTTATCGTTTCCGCGAGGCACAAAGAGAAGGATATTGCCGGAGTTTCTGATGATCTCATGGGCTTTTGCCAGAAATTCGCCTCTCTGCGCCTGCGGGATCTCCATCGTGACGAAGAGGAACTCATAGCTTTTCCCCTGTATCATATATCTCGGCCTGTTCAGGGAGAAGTCGATGACACGGATCCCCTCTCTGCCTCCAAATCTCCTCTGTGCACTTTCACAAAACCCTTTTTCTGTCGCATTGAGCTGGTAGTCGTAGGATCTGGCATGGCAATAGTCATAGATCGCCTCCGAAAGCGCCAGCTCCCCGTCGCTGAAATGGACAACGGAAGTAGAGGGGTAGGGGCCGATGATCTGCAGCAGTTTTTTCAGTGTGTCCTGTTCTATCTCTTTCATGGCAGTCAGTCTATGCTATTTGGGGTAAGAGCGCCTTGAAACGGGAGAGAAAAGAGAGATTAACGATGAAAGAGGTGGGGTTTCTACACACTTTCGTGGATGAGAAAAATTGAGGTTAAAAGAGTATAATATTTTAAAAATATCCTTATCAAAGGCAGTCAGAATGTTGCGTAAGAAAATCTACAATCCCGAATCAAAAGAGACGACGAACGAACGCCGTATCTTCGGCGGGGATCCGACTGGGATCTTCGAGCTGAACGATCTTAAATACCAGTGGGCATACAACCTCTGGGAGATGATGCTGAACAACACATGGTTCCCGAAAGAGGTCGATATGACCAGAGATGTGAATGACTACAAGAACCTCACCTCCGATGAGAAGTCGGCATATGACAAGGTACTGGCACAGCTGATCTTTATGGATTCGCTCCAGACGAACAATCTCATCGACAATATCAACCCCTTCATCACGGCACCGGAGATCAACCTGATCCTGGTCAGACAGGCGTTTGAAGAGGCACTTCACTCCCAGAGTTATGCGGTGATGGTGGACAGTATCTCCACCAATACGGATGAGATCTATGAACTCTGGCGGAAAGATATGATGCTCAAAACAAAAAACGATGCGATCGCAAGGGTCTACGATGAACTTGCCCAAAACCCTACAGACCGCAATATCGTCAAAGCGATGTTTGCCAACCAGATCCTGGAGGGTATCTACTTCTACAGCGGGTTCACCTACCTCTATACACTGGCGCGCGCGGACAAAATGCTGGGGACGGCACAGATGATCCGCTTTATACAGAGGGATGAGGTGACACACCTGGTACTTTTCCAAAACATGATCAACTCCACCAAAAAAGAGCGGCCTGAGCTCTTCACTCCGGATCTTCTGGATGAGGTCTATGAGATGTTCCGTTCGGCGGTCAAGCTTGAGTCCCAGTGGGGTGCCTATATTACGCAGGGTCAGATCCTTGGGTTGACCGACGGGATCATCGAGCAGTATATCCAGTATCTTGCGGACCAGAGGTTGCAGGCTGTGGGGCTTCAGAAGCTCTACAACGTCGAGCATCCGATCAAATGGGTGGACAACTTCTCCAAATTTAACGATCAGAAGACCAATTTCTTTGAAGGGAATGTGACAAACTACTCCAAGGGAAGCCTGAATCTCGACGATTTCTAGGGAAAAGCGATGAGGAAGGGGAAGAAGATAGAGGCTGTCACGCTGCAGCTTCCGACGCATCAGCGTTACCAGGAAAATCTCGATGCGCTGATCGCGCTTGTAGCGTATCACCGGGAGAAGGATCTGATCGTAGCACCCGAGGTCTGCCTGACGGGATTTGACTATGAACGCATGGAGACCGTCGCCAAATTCTCCGTCCTGGCGCTCAAAAGCCTCAAAAAGATCATCGATGATCAGGTGCTGGTACTGACGCTGATCCTCAAAGAGAAGGAGGTGTTTGTCAACCAGGCAGTGGTGATACACCGGCACAAGGTGATCTACCGGCAGAACAAAGCGAAACTCTTTACGCTCGGAGAGGAGCAGAACTATTTCAGGGCAGGCCCCGTACGTGCGATCAAACCCTTTGAGATAGCGGGAGTGAAATATGCGGTCCTGGTCTGCTTCGAGCTTCGTTTCAAGGAACTCTGGAAGAGAGTGGAGGGGGCGGATGTCGTCATCATCCCCGCACGCTGGGGACTCCCGCGCAAAGGGCACCTGGAGGTGCTCTCCCGCGCCCTGGCAGTGATGAACCAGTGCTATGTCATCGTCAGCGACAGCAGCGATGCGGATATGGCAAAATCCTCCGCGATTATCTCCCCGGACGGACAGGTGATCCAGGAGGACAGCGCACTCGCTGTCACAGGCACGATCGATTTCAATGAGATCAGAAAGATGCGGCGCTATATCGATATGCAGCAGTAAGCAGCTGGGGCTGCCGGTTAATAGTGATTGGTGATTGGTGATTGGTGCACCCCAAGGGCATTTCCTGACGGGGCATTGGTGATTGGTAGGGGCGGTACCGTTGTGTCCGCCCGTGGATGACGAAAAGACTTGACACACCCTCATGACTCTGTCATGCTGCTAAACGCTAAACGCTAAACGCTAAACGCTCACTGCTTTAATGCGATTTTGGATAAAATGCCATCCAAACAATAATACAATCCCCGCGGGTATCGCCAATGACAAAAGAGAGAAATCTGCACAAGCTTGTGGATGAGATAGACAAAAAATTTCCCCTGGAGCCTCATGTAAGGGAGGCACTGTTGTCCATAGACAGAGAGGCATTTGTACCGGCCGGTTTCAAGCCGCTTGCCTATACGCTGGATGCGTTGCCGATGGCAGCTTCCCAATGGATCTCTTCGCCCCTGACTGTTGCCAAGATGACGCAGCATCTGGAGCTGAAGGGGGTCGATTCGGTGCTGGAGATCGGCTGCGGGTCAGGCTACCAGGCTGCAGTGCTGAGCAGGATCTGCCGCAGGGTCTTCACCATAGAACGCATCGACGAACTGCTCAAAGAGGCCAAAAAGCGCTTCTCCGAGCTGGAGCTCCACAATATCTTTACCCGTTTTGATGACGGGCAGCGCGGATGGAAGCAGTATGCCCCCTTTGAGCGCATCCTTTTCTCCGCCACCGCCAAAGAGATCCCCGAAGTACTTTTCGAACAGCTTGCCGAAGGAGGGATCCTCCTCGCCCCTGTCGAAGAGGCGGAGAACTACCACATCATTACCCGCTACTACAAAAAGAACGGCCGCATCACCTCCGAGGCGATCGAGCAGTCACTCTTCGTACCGATCCTGGACGGGACGCAGAAGTAGAGCAGCCGGCGGCTGCTAGTGAAGAATTAAGAGTGAAGAGTGAGAAATTTGTGATTTGTGATTGGTGATTCGTAGGGTGGGTTTACCAACCCACCGGAACCTGGGGAATATTTATTGCCGACCAAAGGCTGGTTTTGGTCAATGAATCTGGTCACAGCGTGGGTTGGCAAACCCACCCTACAAAACCTTCGTCATTCCGGACTAGATCCGGAATCCACAGTCGCAAAGCGACATCACCAATCATGAATCCAGATAGTGATGTACTCCAACCTGTGGATCCCCGGGTGCCTGTAGGAAATGCCCTTGGGGTGCAAGCCCGAGGATGACGAAAAACACTTGACACCTTATCATGACTCTGTCATGCTGCTAAACGCTAAACGCTAAACGCTAAACGCTAAACGCTCACTCTTCACAGCGTGGGTTTGCCAACCCTACAAAACCTTTTGGCTATGCATTACGACGGACAGAGAGTGTGAAAGAACTCACGGAACCGGAGGCTTTAGCCCCGGACTAATGTATTTTTCCCTCATAAACTACCCATTTATGCTATCTGAGGCTTGAAAAATTGTCATATTTATCAATTTTCGGTGGGGCTAAAGCCTCCACTTCCAAATTATTACAGGTTATTTCACAGTCTCACACCGTCGTAACGAGAGAAAAAACATCCTCTCCGATCACCAATCACCAATCACTATTCACTCTTCACTCGCAGCGTAGCTGCGCTCGCTGCCCGCTCCTTTCATTAAACTTATGTTATGATTGACAACATTGTAAAACTGCAATAGTGTAACGAGGAGAGCGGATGGAGACGTTGATGAAACCTGCGGAGTATGCCAAGGAGCTGGGGATCTCCAGGCAGGCGGTCTATGCGAAGATCAAAAAAGGGATATTGACAGCCAAAGAGGTGGAGGGGAAGCTTTACATCGTGGTTGACACTGCAGCGAAAGCGCAGACAGCGCCCCCGGCCTCTCCTTCGGCACCGCAAAACAGGCCGGTTGCGCCTTCTTCCTCAAAAAGCAGTGTGCTTCCCGAAGAGTACCGCAAATTGCTGGCGGCGAAAGAGGAGACGATCGCTGTGCTTCGGGAGACGGTGGATGACCTCAAGGAGAGTAACCGGCAGATCTCCACGACGCTGAAGGGGGAGATCGACCTGCTCAAGTCGGCATTTTCGGAGATGCGTTCGCTCTATCTGCACCGCATTGAAGAGCTGAAAGCCGAAGAACATGCCTGTGAAGGAGAGGATCTCCTCGAGGCGGATCTCAAAGGGCAGGAAGAGGAGGAGAGGCTCCGGGAGTGGATCTCTGCCAAGCGTTTTCTGAAACAGCAGCATAGTATCAGGGAGAAGGAGAGAGCGAAGCTCCTCAAAAGGCTCAAAAAGGCCTATAAAAGAGGGGATGCGCGTCTCTGCGAGATCGATGGCAAGCTGAAGATTGATGTGTCGCAGGCGTACGGGGATCTCCTGGAGTGACGGTTTTTCAGGTCCTTAACGGCGCGATTTAACTCTTTTTTGGGTGCGATGTGCTACCCTCACAAAAATGCAAGGGATGAAGATGACTCTACGACAACCCAACTCTCTCTCAAAGGCGCGTCCTGCCGTTGCGGCACTGTGCTGCGCGCTCTTTTTTTCGTTTGCCCCCGCTTCGGAGATCGATTACCAGGAGTCCGTATCGGAGGTGATGCTGGAGCGTTTCGCGGTGCAGAAAGGCGAATCCTTCTTCAAGACGCTCTATACCCAGCTCTATTTTGTCCCTGTCTGGACGACGGAGCATGGCGTCTCTGCGCTGGCGGAGGCACTTTTTGCCCAGATCGGCAATGACCGTACGCTTGACCCCTCCGGTACGCTGAAGCGGGAGAGCCTGGCGCTGCAGGCGGAGGCGGAGGCGCTCTACGCAGGCGGTGCTGCTCTGAAGGAGAAGGTGGATCTGGAGTTCAGGATCTCCGGGCTCTACCGCCGTTATGCGGAGTATGCGCTCTACGGGAGTATCAACTGGGGGGCTTTCGGCGCGCAGCTGCACAACCTCAAAGCACAGGGGATCCATGCTGCATGGGTTCCTTACAAGCCGCAGGCAGACCCTGTTACGCTGCTGCAGGAGGCGATCATGGAGGGGAGTCTGGCGGAGGTCTTCGAGGGGGCGGAGCCCAAGAGCTACCACTACAGTGCGCTCAAAGAGAAGCTGATCGAACACCTGGCGCTCCTCTCAGCGGGGGAGTGGGAACCGATCTTTTTCAGCGGGGCGATCCGTCCGGGCAAGAGCGATGCTGCGCTGCCTCAGATCAGGGAACGGTTGAGGCTGCTTGGGGACTACACCGGGTGTGCGGAGGAGACCGCGCACTATGACGGCTGTACGGTAAAGGCGGTGAAGGCGTTCCAGGCGCGCCACGGGCTGGAGAGTGACGGGGTCATCGGTGCACAGACAATGCAGGCGCTCAATATGCCGCTGCAGGAGCGCATCGCTCTGCTTCGTCTCAATCTCGACCGTATCAAGTGGCTGATCCCGCGCTGTACGACCCGCCATATCGTGATCAATATCCCGGCATTTATGCTCTCTATCGAGGATAGCGGGGCAGTGGAACGTCAGATGAAGGTGGTCATCGGCACACGCAGAAACCCCACACCGGTCTTCTCCGATAGTGTGGAGACGGTCGTACTCAACCCCAACTGGAATGTGCCAAAAAGCATCATCCAGAAGGAGATGATCCCCAAGCTGCTGAGAAATCCCGGTGCGATGCGCAAAGAGGGGATCCATATCTACACCGGCTGGGGCAATGATGCCAGGAGGATCGGCGGCGGCAATGTCAACTGGGCGAACTACCGCTATAGCAAGAACCTTCCGTTCCGCTTTGTGCAGCCTCCGGGCCACCGCAATGCGCTGGGCAAGGTAAAGTTCCTCTTTCCCAACCGTTATGCGGTCTATATGCACGATACCCCCGCCAAGTCGCTCTTCAACCGCACCTCCAGGGCCTTCAGCCACGGCTGTATCCGCCTGGAGCAGCCCATGGAGATGCTGAGGTTCTTTGCCGAGAACGATCCCCGTGTCGACTACGAAAAGGCGCTCAAAAGGCTGGAGGGGAGCCGCAATGAACACCTCAAACTGGCGCTGCAGGTCCCTGTCGATATCGTCTATCTGACGGCATTTGTGGACTATGAAGGGACCCTGCAGTTCAGGCCGGATATCTACCACTATGACCGGATGCAGCGCGAAACGCTGCGGGCGTGGTAGCAGATGGCATTTGAACATGCGATCGTGTTGACCGGGGGGATCGCTACGGGCAAGAGTACGGTGGCGAAGATCTTTGCCGCGCAGGGGTTTGAGATCATCGATGCGGACAGGATCGCCCACAGGGTGCTGGATGAACAGCAGGAGAGGGTCACAGCGATCTTCGGGTGCGGCTTTGTCAAGGAGGGAAAGGTCGACAGAAAAGCCCTGGGCGCGGTGGTCTTTGCCGATAAGGAGAAGCGCAGGGCGCTGGAGGCGCTGCTGCACCCCCTGATCTACCGGGAGATCGAGAAGGAGGCGCAGAAGCTGGATGCCCTGGGCAAGCCCTACCTTGTCGATATCCCCCTCTTTTTCGAGACCAACCGCTATCCGATCAGCCGTTCGCTGGTGGTCTACACGACGAAAGCGCAGCAGCTCAAGCGCCTCATGCAAAGAGATGGGTATAATACGCAAAACGCTCAACAGCGGATCGACGCGCAGCTGCCGATCGACGAGAAACGAGACAAAGCGACCTACGTGATCGACAATACCGGAGACCTGGCGCATCTCAAAGCAGAGTGCGAGAGGGTGATGAGAAGCGTCAAGCAAACGACACCTGCGTGTCGTTTGTAGCTTCGGAACCATGAGACCCGTTAAATAAACGTGAGTGAACCTCACGTTTATAGGGGCGGAACCGAGCGTGTCGAATGTAGTGAGCCGTGAAGGCAGATCCTGCACTTGTGCACCGCTGGAGGCATAGGCTACCAGTTAGGAATTAGGAGTGAGGAGTTGTTGTATGTATTGCATGGCAATACTTTGATCTATGGGATGACGGAAGAAAGAATTAATCAATAAAACCTGTCACCCGAACGACCTTGTAAGCAGTAAAATTTGCACACCTGCAAATTTTCACGTCGCGTTTCGAGAGGGTGACGCTTTTTTGCTTCGTTTTTTCTAAAAAAATGAAGAGAGAACCAGTGCCTCAATAGTATAAAAAAGGGAATTTATACATTACAGCGAGAACCGTTTTTTCCTAGTGAAGCGTAGCGGTGAGAAGTGTTAATCAAACAACAATAGTTTGTTGTTTGTAGCTTCGGAACCGGAAGCGATGTGCAGAATGCACCGCTGTAGGCTAAGTCATCACTCTTTTTGAGAAAAAAATGAAGAGAGGAACACAACTTAACGTTGCAAACTAAAAAAAGTATGTAAAATACTTGATTAGATTATGGATCCCTTGGCAATAATTAACAATAAATCGTGAGAAACCAGAAAAAAGGAGGTATTCACTATGAAAGTAACAAAATATTCGGGCAACGGCAATGACTTTGTCATTATGATCGCCCAGGAGAAGGCGGACAGGAGTGATCTGGCGAGGAGGCTCTGCCACCGGCAGAACGGTGTGGGTGCGGACGGGCTGGTGGTGGTCCTGCCGCACCCGGAGTATGATTTCGAGTGGGAGTTCTACAACGCGGACGGCAGCGAGGCAAATATGTGCGGCAATGCTTCCCGCTGTGTGGCGCACTTCGCCCATGAGAAGGGGATATGCAAAGACGGCAGGGCGGAGTTCCTGACGGGAGCGGGGGTGATCCGTGCGACGATCAACGGCTTTTATGTGGTGAGCGATATGGTGGAGCCGAAGATCATCCATACCGATATCGAGGAGGACGGTGAGATCTGGTGGCTGATCGACTCGGGGGTGCCGCATCTGGTGGCGATACGCGAGGAGATCGAACATTTCGATATCGAGCAGGCAAGACGCCTCCGCCACAACTACAACGCCAATGTCAATATCTGCAAGTACGAGAACAGCACCCTCTCTGTACGCACCTATGAGCGCGGGGTAGAGGATGAGACCCTGGCATGCGGCACGGGGATGGTCGCCTGCTACATCCGCCACCACAAAGAGGGCAAGCTCGATGGGCAGGTGAGAGTCCAGCCCAAAAGCGGCGACGAGCTCTATGTCAGCTACGAGGAGGGCGTCTACCGCTTCGGCGGCAAAGTGACGAAGACCTTCGAAGCCGAGGTTTTCGATATCTAGCTGTCTCCGTTCATTTTGAACGGAGAAAAGTAAAAAGTAAAAAGTAAAAAGTAAAAAGTAAAAAGTAAAAATTCGAAGTCCGTTCATGGTGAGCCTGTCGAATCCATCTTCTACAACTCTGTGCCTTTCGACAGGCTCAGGGCGAACGGAGAAAATGTCACAGCGTGGGCTAGCAAGCTCACCCTACAGGATCACGTATCACGGTGCAACCCCGCAGGAACGAGGACCATTACAAATCACGAATTACGAATTCTTCATCTGGGAAGGAAGTGCATAGTGCGAGATAAAGCAGTGTTTCAGTGCAGTTCAAAACAGAGGAAGCTATAATAGCAAACAGAATGGATATAGATCTTTTGGTTTTGGGGAAGCGAAAATGAACGAATCACACCGCGTAGAATACAAACAGACTCTAACAGATGGCCTTGAAAAAGAGGTAGTCGCTTTTTTGAACTCCAAAGAGGGTGGGAGTATCTATCTTGGTGTCAGCAATGAGGGGAAGGTTATCGGACTTCCAAACCCTGATGAGATACAGCTCAAAATAAAAGACAAACTGAAACATAACATATCTCCTTCCTGTCTTGGACTTTTTGAAGTTATTTTAGAAACACAGGAAGAGAAAAACTTTATCAAGATCATTGTAGCAAGTGGTAGAGAAACGCCGTACTATATCAAAAAACACGGTATGTCACCGAAAGGGTGTTTTCTCAGAGTCGGAAGCAGCAGTGAGCCGATGAGTGAGACGATGATAGAAGAGCTTTTTGCAAAAAGGGTGAGAAACTCTTTGGGCAACATCAAATCACGAAGACAGGATCTGAGCTTTGAACAGCTAAAGATCTATTATGAAGAAAAAGGCTTAAAGCTCAATGATAAATTTGCCTCCAATCTTGAACTGCTTACTGAAGATGGATACTACAACTATGTAGCCTATCTTTTGGCCGATAGCAACGGTACTTCGATCAAGGTGGCAAAATACGCAGGCACAGACAAAGTTGACCTGATAGAGAACAATGAGTACGGTTACTGTTCGCTTATAAAAGCGACGCATAAAGTGCTGGACAAACTTGATGTCGAAAATAAAACTATCGACGATCAAAAACAGGGATGATTTTTTCGAAGGCTACTCGAAGCCTATCAACCGCGAACTAATGAGGGTCTATAAGGACCTGGAAATGGTCGAACATTTGGGTTCCGGACTTGAGAGAATTCTAAAGGTCTACGGCAAAGAGAGTTTCAAAATATCCCAAAACTTTATGAAAAATATTTTTTATAAAAGTATTGATGAGGTAAATGTCGGAGTAAATGTCGGAGTAAATGTCGGAGTAAACGATATATATGATTTTATAAAGGAAAATCAACCCACAAAGGCAAATATCATATCAGAACATTTTAATCATGTAACGCAAAGAACGATAGAAAGATATATCAAACAACTTAAAGATGAAAAGAAGATAGAGTTCAGAGGCAGCCCAAAAACCGGAGGATATTGGAGCCTGGATGAGAAGTGAGAAAAGTCAAAAAGTTACGTTATTTTAAGTTTTCCTTGCTATAATTCGACTCCATTCAAGAAAATGTTAGCATTTTGAGCCCGCTGCTGAAGCGAACTTAGTGTTAGCAATCTCTTATGTAAGAGAGTTGCCTAAATGGCAAGTTTTTTAAGAAGAGACAATAAAATGAGCTTTGCTTATTTTCCGTTCTTTTAATAGTGATCGCGTAGCTCAGTTGGTAGAGCACTACCTTGACATGGTAGTGGTCGTTGGTTCAAGTCCAATCGTGATCACCACTTTTCCCAATGAAAAATTCAAAAGTAAAAACTAAAATTTCTAATCTCTTTTCGGTAAAATACGCTTTATGTCCTCATCGCTTAACTGGATAAAGCAGGGCCCTCCTAAGGCCTAGCTCGAGGTTCGAGTCCTCGTGGGGACACCAGTTTGGAATTAATAATTAACAAGTAAAAAGTAAAATTCTGACCCTGTAAAATTCAATCACCAATCACGAATCACCAATTACCAATCACTCCTCACTCCTCACTCGCAGCGCGCCTGCTGCCCTGTTGACACTTCCATTTTTTTGTACTACAATACAAAATATAGTATATTTAATATGTATTGGAATAAAGATGATCACACAACTGCAACTCCTTTCAAACCAGATCCTGGCTCAAAAGACACCTGAATACAGGCGATTTCTCTTTGATAAAATTGATTTTAACGAACGGCTTATCGGGATATTGGGTGTGCGCGGGGTGGGTAAAACAACGATTTTGCTGCAATACCTGCATCAGATCCACCAGGAGAAAAAGACGCTCTATATCATGGCGGATCATCCTGCTGTGGTTGAGCTGGGTCTCTTTGCCATCGCGGATGAGTTTCAGAAAAAAGGCGGCGAAGTGCTCATCATTGATGAGATCCATAAGATTAAAAATTTTGAGATCGATCTGAAGCTGATCTATGACAGTTTTTTCTCTCTGCATCTTCTCTTTACAGGATCAAATGCCGTGGCTATCGATAATGCAAAAGCAGACCTGAGCAGGCGTGCGGTGATCCACAGGCTGCCTGTACTCTCTTTCAGGGAGTTTTTGGAGCTGGAGACCCGGGAGCGGTTTGATGCGCTTTCGCTGGAGGAGATACTGCATGAGCATACCGCACGGGCAACTTCTATTGTCTCCAGGGTGAAACCCTTCGCATATTTTGAATCCTACCTGAAATATGGTGCGTATCCTTTTTATACTGTCGGTAAAAACAGTTATCTCCAAAAACTCCTGAGTGCCTCTATGCAGATCCTGGAAACGGATCTTCCGATGATCTACGCGATAGACCATGAGAAGATCAACGCATTGAAAAAAATGATGGTCATGTTGTGTCAGAGTGAACCCTACGATATCAATATTTCAAAATTGTGCGGTGCCGTGGAGCTTAACCAGAGAACACTCTATAAATACCTGGGGATACTCCAGGCCGCAGGCCTTATCCGGATACTGGGTGCCAGATCAAGCGGGGTAAGCATCATCTCAAAGCCCGAAAAGCTCTACCTGGACAATACAAACCTCTTTTCGATCTTTTGTGACACGCCTAAGCTCGGGACTGTAAGAGAGACTTTTTTTGCCTCGTCCGTTGCCTATGGACACACGATCAACTATCCCAAGAGCGGCGATTTTATACTGGATGAGACCTATACTTTCGAGATAGGGGGCAGAGACAAAAGCTTCAGGCAGTTGAAGGATACGAAGCACGGATATGTGGCGGCTGATGATATAGAGATCGGGACCGACCACAAGATCCCTCTATGGCTCTTCGGCTTTCTCTACTAGTGTCACGATCGTCCATAGTGAACGGGGAAAAGCAAAAATCCTCGTCATTCCGGACCTGATCCGGAATCCACAGTCGCAGAGCGACATCACCAATCACGAATCACGAATCACGAATTACCAATTAATGCCATCCGCCATTCACATCATTCCGAAATAAGGTATAATAAGTGAAAATAATAACAAGAAAGGTATTGAGATGCATACGTTAAAATTGAACATAAAAGACAGTGTTTTTGACAAAGTTATTTATTTTTTAAATAATTTGCCAAACGATGATGTTCAAATCGTTGAAAATATTGCGCATGACGATTTATCATACCTTGAAGAAGAGATTGATAAAGGTCTAAACTCCGGGACGAGTAAAAAATCACACGAAACAATTGTAAGTGATATCAAAAGCAAATATGCATAATGCATAATATCAAGTATTCCAATCAAGCTGAGGTAGATCCAGCACCCCGACCTACACGAATGCCCGGAGCGAAAAAAGTAGCCTGTCCCCTTTTTTCCTGTAGAATTAACAATTAATAATTAAAACGTAAAAATTACCGCCAATGTATCGCGTAGGGTGGGCTTGCCAGCCCACCGGAACCTGGGAAATGTTTATTCCCTCCTTCCGTCATCCTCGACTCCGCACCCCAAGGGCATTTCCTTCGGGCATCGGGGATCCACAACCGGGGTAACCGGACCTACTCTGGTCACAGCGTGGGTTGGCAAACCCACGCTACGAAATCCTCGTCATTCCGGACTGGATCCGGAATCCACAGTCACAAAGTGACATCACCAATTCCTCATTCCTACCTCGCAGCCATCCCTGACTGCAACTGGGTATCTACCATTGAGTCGGGGTGGGGACACCCCGACCTACACGAATGCCCGGAGCGAAAAAAGTAGCCTGTCCCCTTTTTCTCCAGGCATTCCCACGAAAATCGTGGGAACGAAAAAAAAAGGGAAGTTTTTACGTTATAGCAACAGCTTTGTCATTCCCGGGCGGACACAACGATCCGCCCCTACAAATTACGAATTTCTAATTGGCGGCCCCGGCTGCTTTAGACTATTGTAATGTTCAACCTCTTACCCAGTGCCGTAGTCGCAGACTCCAGGGTACTTAGCGTCAATGATCCATTATCTGGATTTAAAAGTCTGTTCACAACGGCACGGCTTGTATGCATAAGCTCTGCCATTTTGGTCTTGGTGATCTTTTGTTCTTTCATCTCTTGCGCTATCTGGTAGGCAATGACTCTTTTGATCGCCACGTCATTGACCTCTTCATAGATACCGTCCTCTTTTAAAAACGCATCAAAATCGCTTTTCATGTTTTTAGTTAGTTTCATTGAATATCCTTTCTTCTTTTCAGTGCAAGATCGATCTCTTGCTTGGGTGTCTTTTGCGTCTTTTTGATAAACCCGTGAAGCAGTATCAAGCGTTGTGGATTCCGGATCGGGGTCCGGAATGACGAATTTCCAATTTCCCTGTTCTTCAATCAAACAAAAGATGCATGGGATGCATCCCACAATAACTCCTAATTCCTAGTTCCTCACTAGAAGCACCGCTGCTCACCATTCGTGTTTTCATAAAAAAGTGCAGTGATTTTCTTCATACAAGAGTGTATCAAAAAAGATACATATTGTCAAGCAGCTCGGTATCTGCTTATAAAAGTAAAAAATCAAAATTTGATTCCGTTCATGGTGAGCCTGTCGAACCATGCCCGGATTCGGATCCAATACGTAGCATCAGCATCACCTGGCCCTCCATGCTAAAAGTAAAAAGTAAAAAGTAAAAATTTGATTCCGTTCATGGTGAGCCTGTCGAACCATGCTCGCCCCCTTCGACAAGCTCAGGGTGAACGGAAAAAAGTAAAAAGTAAAACTCTGACCCCGCAAAATACCGAATCACGAATCACGAATTTCTAATTCCTCATCCATCCCCGGGCGGACACAACGGTACCGCCCCTACAAGACCATGAATCACGTGTGAGAAGAATAGCTTGATAATCTTCTCATTTTTTGATAAGATTAAAAGGTGAATCTTATCAAAGGACAATCATGGGTGAAATAAAAAAGTGGATCTGGCAGCATGAAAGGTATCCTCGGTTTACCTATGATCATATGCAGGTTGCACCTGCGCTTTTTCAGGTCTCAAAAAATGTAGGGGTGCTGGAGGGGACGATCAGGCATCTTGACAAAAATGATGTCACTTCTGTCAAGGTAGAGGCCGCACTCAATGAGATCATCTCGACTTCTGAGATCGAGGGAGAGATCTTACGGAGGGACAGTGTGCGGTCATCGGTCAGAAAAAGGCTTGATGAGACATTTGACCCGGCAGAGGATCGATCCAGCAGACAGACCGATACATTGACCGATATCCTCATCGATAGCAGTTATAACCATGCCCCGCTTACCGTTGAAAGACTCCATGCCTGGCATCATGCACTCTTCTCAAGCGGTTATAGCGGTATGAACAGGGTGACACCGGGAAGATTTAGAGATCATGATGATATGAGCGTAGTATCCGGCCCGATAGGCAAGGAGAAGGTACACTATATTGCGCTTCCGGCAAGCAGGATCGATAAGGATATCGATGCCCTATTGGAGTATTGTAATCACTCCAAGGATGATCCTTTTGTGAAAAGTGCACTAGCGCATCTATGGTTTGTCACGATTCACCCCTATGATGATGGCAACGGCAGGATCGCCAGGGCTTTGACCAACAATGTGTTATCCAGGGAGCTGGGGCTGGATCATAAGTATTACTCCATTTCAGCGGCTGTGAACCAGGAGAGGAAAGGATACTATGAGGTACTGGAGAAAAGTCAGAACCTGATCTACAACAGAGCGTTTGATCTTACCCCATGGATCTTATGGCATACCCACATGATCGATAGGGCGATCGATATCTCTCTGGAGCATATAGAGGTGGTGATAAGCAAAACAAAGTTTTGGGACAGGGTACGCAGTGAGTCACTCAATGAGAAGCAGTTAAAGGTCATTCATAAAATGCTTGACAAAGGTGAACACGGTTTTGAGGGAGGACTTACCAATAAAAAATACCGGGCGATGACCAAGGTCTCCACAGCAACGGCAGCAAGACATATCAAGGAACTTGTAGCCAAAGGTGTGATCCATGAAGTAAAAGGGCACGGAGGAAGAAGTACCAGATATGAGATCTCTTTTTCTTGATTCCTGATAAGATCCCCGACTTTACAATTAATAATTAACAATTACGAGTAACGTATCGCGTAGGGTGGGCTTGCCAGCCCACCGGAACCTGGGAAATATTCATTCCCTCCTTCCGTCATCCTCGACTCCGCACCCCAAGGGCATTTCCTTCGGGCATCGGGGATCCACAACCGGGGTAACCGGACCAACTCTGGTCACAGCGTGGGTTGGCAAAGCCCTTGTTTAGGTAGCAAGTAGCAGGGAGCAGTTTCGGCAGAAGCTGTTGGTGTGCACGTTTCACGAATTATGAATCACGAATTTCTAATTTCTCCCTGCTTACCGGGATACCGGAAGTGTATAGTTGCATGATAAGGCTGTGCTTCAGAAGAGGAGGTTATAATAGCAAACAGTGAAGATCGTATTGTTAATATTTCAACGAATGTGAGTGTATAGGTATGCAAGAGTCCCAAATTACAGAATTTAAACAGATATGGAAAGATGAGTATCTTAAAACCATCTGTGCATTCGCAAACAGTGATGGCGGGAGTTTATATATTGGAATGGATGATAGTGGTGAAGTGATCGGGCTCAAAGAGGGCAAAAAACTTGTAGAGACACTTCCGAACAAGATAAACAACCGACTGGGACTCATTGTTGATGTGATCTCCATGCAAAAGAATGACAAAGCGTATCTGGAAATAAAAGTCAATAAAACGTATGCTCCGGTTTCTTATAATGGTAAATTTTATCAAAGAAGCGGAAGTAATACCATAGAGTTAAATGGAGGAAACCTGACAAACTTTTTGCTCAAAAAGTATGGGAAAACCTGGGATGATATTGTAGTTGAAAACTTCACGATCGGTGATATCAATCTTGAAACAATAGAAAAATTTAAAATATGGACAGCCAAAAGGGCACCTTTTATAGAGCAGGAAAAGGATCTCCTTGCTTTGCTGGAGAGACTCAATCTGGTAGAAAACGGGCAGTTTAAAAGGGCTTGTGTTTTGCTTTTTGGAAAAGATCCGCAAAAGTATTTTATACAGTCATACTCAAAAGTAGGAAAATTTTTAAGTGATAGTGAACTGCTTACGAGTGATATTATAGAGGGAAATCTTTTTGAACAGCTTGAAAAGATCATAGAGATTTTAAGGACAAAATATCTCCATAGCTATATATCGTATGAAGGGCTTCAAAGAATTGAAACTTTAGAATACCCTTACGAAGCTGTACGTGAAGCGGTGATAAATGCGCTTATTCACAGGGATTATACCGATACAACAGTGCTGCAGATAAGGGTCTATGAAAATAAAATGGTACTATCAAACGGTGCAACACTGAGTGCGGAGGTCCCCATAGAAAAGTTCAAAGAAAATCATATTTCAAAACCTTTCAATCCGCTCATTGCCAATATGTTTTATAAAGCCGGATTTGTTGAGAGTTGGGGAAAAGGAACCAATAACATCATAGATGATTGTAAAAAGATGGGACTTCCTGAGCCTGAGTATAAATATACTTTTCATAGCGTGCAAGTGGTGTTTCACAAGACTACCCAAAAGACTACCCAAAAGACTACCCAAAAGACTACCCAAAAGACTACAAAAGAACAGATCCTGGAGTTGCTCTCTTCTGACGGGAAAATGACAAGGGAGGAATTGGCAGAAACGATAGGGGTTTCAGCAAATGCGATAAAACAGCATTTAGCCAATTTACAGACGGAGAAAAAACTCCAAAGAGTTGGAGGAAGAAAAGATGGATACTGGAAGGTCATAGTAGAGACCCGTTAAGCAAATGACACCTGCATGCCATTAAATAAAAACCTGTCACCCCGAATGGCCTTGCAAGCGAAGCGATTCGAGAGAGTGTGAAAAAACATAAAAAATAGGGTATTGTCATTCTGAACTTGCACCCCAAGGGTATTTTCTCCGGGCATTCAGAATCCCCTAAAATCCGCTGTTATTCGATAAGATCCTGAATCAAGTTCAGGATGACAGTGGAAAAACAGTAGTTCTTTCACAATCTCTCGAGAGAGGTGACGATTTTTTCTAAAGAAACTTTTGCTTACGCAAACCGCATTTGCTAGTTTTGCTTCGTTTTTTTTCTAGTGAAGCATAGCGGTGAGAAGTGTTAATCAAACAACAATAGTTTGTTGTTTGTAGCTTCGGAACCGGAAGCGATGTGCAGAATGCACCGCTGTAGGCTAAGTCATCACTCTCTTTGAGAAAAAAATGAAGAGAGAACCAACGCCTCAATCGTATAAAAAGGGAAGTTCATACGTTATAGCAATACGATGTTCCCTAAAGCGATCCAGGCATTCCCACGAAAAGAGAGTGTTGTAATAACTTGGAAGTGGAGGCTTTAGCCCCACCGAAAATTAATAAATATGGCAATTTTTCAAACCTCAGATAGCATAAATAGGTAATTTATGAGAGAAAAATAGATTAATCCGGGGCTAAAGCCTCCGGTTCCGTGAGTTCTTTCACGAATGCCCGAAACGAAAAAGTAGCCTGTCCCCCTTTTTTTCTTCGGGCGGACACGACGATCCGCCCCTACAAAATTACGAATTAACAATCTGACCTTCAATATTCTTGACACACCCCCATGACTCTGTCATGATACTTAGCACTTCTGGCACTTGCCCTGACGTTATAGATCGTCCTCCGGCGGCGCAAAAGCACATCGCCTTTGGTTCCGAAGCTACAAACAACAAACTATTGTTGTTTGCTTAACGCTTCTCATCCTTGGGGTGAAATGCCGATACCCCCGTTGTTAAAACAAAAGTGGGGTGTAGCACTTAGCACTTAGCACTTAGCACCAATCACGAATCACGAATTACGAATCACGAATTACGAATCACCAATCACAAATCTGTTACCATACCATCCATTACTATTCAGAAAGATTAGATATAATCCCATCATAATCAGAAGTAAAAGAAGAGGGGGGATATCTCTTTGCAGATAGAAAAAGTACTTATCGTGTTTGGGACCAGGCCGGAGGCGATCAAAATGGCGCCTTTGGTGAAAGCCTTCGAGTCCTACAATGCAACACTGAACACCCAAAACTCAAAATTTGAAGTCAAGGTCTGCGTCACCGCACAGCACCGTGAGATGCTTGACCAGGTTTTGGAGCTTTTTGAGATCGTTCCCGATTATGATCTGGATATCATGAAGCCCGGACAGGATCTTTATGATGTCACATCCAATGTCCTTCTGGGGATGAAGTCTGTGCTCTCCGATTTTAAACCTGATGTGGTTTTTGTCCACGGCGATACCTCGACGACTTTCGCTGCTTCGCTGGCTGCTTTTTATCAGCAGATCAGGGTCGCGCATGTCGAGGCGGGGCTGAGAACGGGAGATATCTATTCCCCATGGCCGGAAGAAGCGAACCGTCAGCTCACGACACAGATCACGGCGTATCACTTCGCCCCGACCTCTACCTCCCAAAACAACCTTCTCAAAGAAAATGTCAATGAGGCGAATATCGCTGTCACCGGAAACACCGTCATCGACGCACTCTTCCTCGCACTGGAGAAGATCAAGAACAACCCGGCACTGGAAGCCGAGATCATAGACAGCATCAACAAAATGCTCCCATCCACCTTCCAATTACCCATCAATGACTTAGCACTTAGCACTAAACGCTTAGCACTCCAGAATCAGCCAAAGCTGATTCTGGTCACCGGTCATCGCAGAGAGAATCACGGGCAGGGCTTTATCAATATCTGCACCGCATTGGGAGAGATCGCACTGAACAATCCGGATATCGATATCGTCTATCCGGTCCATCTCAATCCCAACGTCCAGAAACCTGTCAAAGAGTTGTTGTCAGATGTGACAAACATCCATCTCATAGCGCCGCTGCAGTACGAGCAGTTTATCTATATGATGGACAAGTCCTACTTCATCATCACCGACAGCGGGGGAGTGCAGGAAGAGGCACCAAGCCTTGGCAAGCCGGTACTTGTCATGCGTGACACGACAGAACGCCCGGAAGCCTTGGAAGCGGGCACAGTCAAACTCGTCGGAACCGATACGGCACTGATCATCACCGAAGCGCAGGCGCTGATCGACGACCCGGCGGCATATGAGGCGATGAGCCATGCCAGCAATCCGTACGGCGACGGAACTGCTTGCCAGAAAATCATAGATTTTTTGGCTGCTCGTGGATGAGCGTTAAGCATTAAGCGTTAAGGGTTAAGTATGAAATGTGAAAGATTGTATGTTTGGAAACGAAGATGAGTTTATCTGTAGAAGGGGCGATAGCATATGAATGAATTGATCACTATAGATAAACAAACCATACAAGATAAAATTTACACTATCAGAGGTGTGCAGGTGATGCTGGATGAAGATTTGGCAGTATTGTATGGAGTAGAAACAAAAGTATTCAATCAAGCAGTCAAAAGAAATATTGGAAGATTTCCTGAAAAATTTAGATTTCAATTAGTACAAGAAGAGTATGACAACTTGAGGTTCCAAAAAGGAACTTCAAGTTTAAGGTCACAATTTGTGACCTTAGAAAGTGGGAGAGGAAAACATAGAAAATACTTACCATATGCCTTTACAGAGCAAGGTGTATCGATGCTTTCAGCAGTACTTAGAAGCCAAACAGCTATTGAAGTAAGTATAAAGATCATAGACTCATTTGTCGAAATGAGAAAGTTCATCTCTTCAAATGCAGATATGTTTCTTAGGTTTGAACGAGTAGAACAAAGGCTCTCTTTGCACGATGAAAAATTCAATAAAATATTTCAAGCCATAGAAGACAAAGAAATAAAGCCTAAACAACACATCTTCTACGATGGTCAGATCTTCGATGCCTATCTTTTCGTAAGTGATATCATCAAAAGTGCAAAAAGTTCTATTAAACTTATAGATAACTATGTTGATGAAAGCACTTTGGTATTGTTTACCAAAAGAGAGGCAGATGTCACTATGCAGATTTATACAAAGCATATCAGTAAAAAATTGCAGCTGGATATCAAAAAACACAATGCTCAATACCCAAAGATAGAGATAGAAAAGTTTGATCTGTCTCATGATAGATTTTTGATCATCGATGAGAAAGAGATCTATCACTTCGGGGCAAGTTTGAAGGATCTGGGCAAGAAGTGGTTTGCTGTTTCTAAGATGGATATTGATTCTTTTGCATTGCTGGAGAAATTATGAAACATAGAGAAAGATGGCTAAGGCAGTTTAAAGAGTGGAAAGTGAAGAGCGTTAAGCACTAAGGGTTAAGGGTTAAGCATGAAATGTGAAAGATTGGATGAGAAGATGTGTAGATGTGTAGAGGGGAAGATGAGTGGAAGAGAGAGAATGAGTTACTCATCTACCCATACACCCATACACCCATGCACTCATGCACCCGATATACCCATTTACACATATACACTTTCACAAGGAGAAAATCATGGTGACACATAAGGATCTGGATGTTTGGAAGATGTCTATGGATTTAGTGAAAGAGATTTATACTTTGACTGACACTTTTCCCACTTATGAACAGTTTGGATTGACGAGTCAATTGCGCCGTGCAAGTGTTTCTGTACCAAGCAATATTGCCGAAGGTTCGGCTAGAAACGGCAATAAAGAGTTTATCAACTTTTGTTACATTTCTTTGGGTTCATTATCGGAGATAGAAACACAAATCATTATTGCTTATGAATTGAATTTTTTAGAAGATACAGTTACCCAATCGGTATTGCAAAAAATTGAATTGATAAGAAAAAAACTTTTGAATTTCATAAAATATTTAAAAAAGAGAGGTACAGCGAATGTCAAATAACCCATCAAGCAACCCATCTACCCATAACCCCATCCACCCATCAACAAGTAAAGTGTGTGTAGTGGGTTTGGGATATATCGGATTGCCAACGGCAGCACTGTTGGCAAACAGGAGTTATCAGGTACATGGTGTAGATGTGGTACAGAGTACGGTAGACACGATCAACCGCGGAGAGATCCATATCGTTGAACCGGAGCTTGATACTTTCGTCCGTTCTGCTGTCAACTCCGGGAAATTGGTCGCCGATACCAAACCTGTTGAAGCAGATATCTTCATCATCGCTGTACCGACACCGTTCCATGAAGGGTATGTACCAAATATCGACTATGTCGTCTCTGCAACCAAGTCGATAGCACCTTATATAAAAGAAGGGGATATTGTCATATTGGAGTCAACATCACCTGTGGGCACAACAGATAAAGTCGAAGAGGTTCTTGCCGAAATGCGCCCCGAACTTTTCCCTTCACTTAACACTCAACGCTCAACGCTTAACACTCAAAAATCAAAGATTTTCGTTTCCCACTGCCCTGAAAGGGTACTCCCCGGCCACATCATGCGTGAACTGGTAGAGAATGACCGTATCGTAGGAGGAACGACGCCTGAAGCGACTGAAGTAACGGTAGCGTTTTATAAAACCTTTGTAGAGGGTGAAGTACTGGCAACCGATGCCAAGACAGCTGAAATGGCGAAGTTGACTGAAAACAGTTTCAGAGATACGAACATTGCCTTTGCCAATGAGCTTTCGATCCTCTGCGACAAGTTCGATATCGATGTATGGGAGCTTATCGCCCTTGCCAACAGACACCCGAGAGTGAATATTTTGCAACCGGGTGCCGGAGTAGGTGGACACTGTATCGCGGTCGATCCTTGGTTCATCGTCCATGCAGGCGGTGAAGATGCGAAGATGATCCGAACAGCCAGAGAGGTCAATACCTATAAAACAGAGTGGGCGATAGAGAAAATCAAAAATGCAGTAAATGAATGGAAATTATCTCGTCATCCTGATACCGGATCGAAGTCCGGCATGACAGATTCAGGATCTAAAAGGGAACCGAAGGTTGCCGTTATGGGGCTGGCATTTAAACCGGATATTGATGACCTGCGCGAATCCCCGGCACTCTATATCACGAGACGTCTTATTGCAGATGGACTGGATGTATTGGCTGTAGAGCCAAATATCGAGAGTTTTAAAGAGTTTGATATCGTAGAGTATCAAGAAGCGGTAGAAAAAGCAGATGTTGTTACTTTTTTGGTAGCACATAAAGAGTTTAAAAATCTTAATGTGCAAACAGAGTTGGATTTTTGTGGGGTTTTGAGAAAATGAATATGATGAATATCATTTCTACACATAGGTTTGCATATCGTAATCATAGTATAACCATTGAAAAAGAGGATTATAATAAGGAAAGTGCTAGAACTCCATTTCATAAAGATTATGATAGAGTCATTTTTTCCAATTCCTTTAGAAGGTTATCGAAAAAAACTCAGGTTCATCCTCTAAGCAAAAATGATCATGTACATAACAGGATGACTCATAGTCTTGAGACCGCAAGTGTAGGACGATCCCTGGGAATGAAGGCAGGAGAGTTTCTTTCAAGAAATTGTCCAGAAATGCCATACACTCCTTATGATGTTGCCAGCATTATACAAACAGCTTGTTTGGCTCACGATATAGGAAATCCGCCATTCGGACATGCCGGCGAAGAGGTAATAAAAGAATGGTTTAAAAATTGTGATCCAAAATATTTAGAATTACTTACAGAAGATCAAAAGAGAGATTTTCAATCGTTTGATGGAAATGCCCAAAGTGTGCGAACGGTTTGTCGTATAGAGCATAACGATGTTGTTGGGATGGGATTGACATTTGCAACAATTGCTTCTATGGTTAAATACCCATGGAACGCATCCTCGGAACTCAATACTGCCGACAAATTCAGTTTTTTTCAAAGTGAGGCTGATCTAATACATAAAGTATTTAAAGAGCTTGAACTTATTGGAGGGGATGGGGAGCTTTTAAGACATCCATTTTCGTATTTGATGGAAATGGCAGATGATATCTGTTATGGTTTACTGGATCTGCAAGATGCTGTCGAGTTGGAGATTCTTGCGATCAATGAGCTGGAAAATCTTTTTGTAAAGCTTTGTGGTAAAAGCGATTTTGATTATGTAGTAGCTGACGGTAATTTGAATCATTTACAAAAAATAGCAAAACTTGTAGCATATTCTATGAATAATTTAACTCAGCATGCCTCTTTTGTATTTGAACAAAATTTTTCAAGAATCAAGAGTGGCGAGAAAATAAAAGATTTATTTTCACTTTTTAGTGATAATAATTTGATCGAAGGATTGAAAGAAGCCAAATCAATCGCCAAATCGCAAGTTTTTAATGAGAAAAGAAAAATCCAATTAGAGATTGGTGCTTATAATATTATCGGTACAATGATGGATAATTTGATTCCGATGGCGTACGAATTCCATACGAAAGAAAAGTTGTCGTTTAAAAATCAAAGATTGATGAATTTATTAGGCGAAGATTCTCTTCGAAAAGGTGACGATTTATATACTAAGTATCAAAAAATGATTGATTATATCGTTGGTATGACAGATAATTATGCTACCTATACTGCTCATCAAATGAGTGGGATGGGGTATTGATATTGTGATGTCTTTTTGCAATACATTAAAAAGTTTCACATGCTAAAAAAACAGGTATTAATATCATTTTTAAGTGTGATTATTATTGGCTTAACTGGATTGGTGTCAATACCGATTTTGGCTAGGCTTTTATCGCCCGAAGAGATGGGTAAGCTTTTTACCATCTTAGCGATAGTTGGTATAATGCAGATATTTGATGCACTAAAACCAGTTATTATTCATAGATTAAATGATAAAAAATTTAGTGACGCAGTCTATTTAAGTAGTTTTAATAAAATAAATTGGATATTTATTGGTATTGGCAGTAGTATTATTTTTTTTGTTTTATTATTTGTAGCCAATATTTCTTTATTGGAAATTTCTTTATTTATACTTACTTTTGCTTTATTTTCATTGACATCTGTTCAATGGGCACTACTTGAGGTTAAGAATTATTTAAACTATACTGCAATTTTACGCACTATTGGTTGGATTTTTGCATATTCCTTATTTATTGTCTTTGCATATATGAAGATTGATATACGATGGTATATCTTACCGATTACTATTATGTATTTTTTGCTTTTTTTACTTTTTAAAATAAAAGCGAAATCATTTTTCTCTGATGTTTTAACTTTTAAAGAAGAAAGTAAGAAGCTAAATGCTGAAATATTTAAACAAGCATTAGTGATTATTAAAATACAAATTTATTCAGTAATATTATTGGCAATGGATAAAGTGATTGTTCCTATAATTACTGGGTACACTAATTTTGCTTATTATGCTACTCAAAGTGAATTAGTAACCAAAAGTTATTTAATAAATACATCTGTGAGACGTGTGTTATTCCCTTATTTAGCTAAACAAAATACTGCGACAAAATTGTTTTTTATTAATAAAATTACATTAATTATTTTTATATTTTCAACTTTTTTAATGCTTGTCTTGTCCAATTATTCTGAATATATCATTGGTCTCTATGCTGGAGAGGAATATAAACATTATTCTTTGATATTTAGTATACTTTTATTTATATTCCCATCCAATATTTTGGGATCTGTAGGCGTTTTAACATTAAATGTCAATGGTGACTTTGATTTTCATAATAAAATTTATAGGAATATTGCGATTATTAGTTTAGTACCATTTGTATTATCGACATATTTGTATGGAATATATGGTGCTGCTGGAGTTTTGTTGTTGACAAGAAGTGTCGATTTGTTTACGTATTTTTTGGCTTTTTCAAAATATATTATATGTCTAAGTAAAATTTATATAAATTTTGTGGTTATTGTTTATCTTCTCATTGGGTATACGGTTTTATTTGATAAGCTAGAATTAGGATATATTCTTTTATTTATCTTAGGTATATTGCTTTATAATCAATATCGAAAGGTTAATATAGAATGAAAATATTAGTTCATTTTTTTCTTATAATTCTTTTTTTTATTCAGCTTTTATTATATATTGGAGAAGAATATAAATCTCAGTTGATAATTTTCGAAATAAGTTATATCCTGTTGATTATATTTACTGTGCGTTATAATTACCTCGTATCCCCTATATCATTATTTATTATAATATCTTTCTTTTATATTTCTGCAGGACCATTAGATTTACATTTTTTTAATAATAAAGATTCATTAAACTCACAAACAATGGGTCTTATGCTTTTGATCAGTTATTCATTTGTAGAATTTCTTTTATTGTTTTGGACTTTAATGAGTCGTAAAAGTTTTAATATAAGTTTGATATCGAATCTGAATAATACACTTAGAAATCAAAGTTACAGTCGTTTTGTTTATTTTACACTTTCTGTATTAATTGTTTTATTTGTATTTACCTATATTTTTAAATTTATCTTAATGTATGGTTTAACAATAGGTAGCATGAGTAGGGGAGAACTTTTTAGCGATAGAAGTTTTATGTTAACATTAGTCAAGACAGCATTGCCAGTTTTTATTATTGCTTATCTATGGCTAAAAAAATATTATAGAAATGAAAAAAATACTACATTAGATTATTTGGTTATTTCATTGATAATAATTTTTTCACTTTTTGATGTCCTTTTTAAAGGAGATAGGCGGGTTGTGGTTTCATTAGTAGTTGGAATTATTGGAATTTACTATCTACATAAACCATTACCAAAAAAATATATCATCAGTGGGCTTATTGGTGCAGTTTTGTTGTATTTCTACGGTGCAGTAAGAAATAGACCTTTATATATGTGGTCAGACAATCTTGCATATACGTTATCAAAAGATTTTTCTCCATCTTCAACAGAGTTTGGACCTTTTTCTTTAATTGCAAATTATTTGATGAAAGATGAATTTTTTATGCTGATGCCGACATTGTGGTCATCATTCCTAAGTGCTATTCCAGGATTTATTTATCCTGATCGTCCTTTAGCTTCTTCTCTTTGGTTTGTAAAAAATTATTTTACAGATATATATATGTCCGGAGGAGGTTTAGCGTTTAATATTATTGTTGATGCTGTATTAAATTTTGGCTATTTTACTCCTCTTGTGTTGTCGCTTTTTTATATGAGTTTTTTTATTTTAGGTAAACAAAAAGGTGAAATGGGAGTACTTATTAGTGCTTTATTAATTTATTCATTAACATTTTCGGCTCGATTTGATTTTGCAGCAATCTTTCAAATGGTGTTTTATGGATGGGTGATGTTAGCATTCGTCTTTCTTTTTGCCTTACCGTTTAAAAAAAGTAAATTTTAGGAGAAGTTATTAATGAATTTAGTTTATTTACATAATGTTGCACATTGGCTATATAGAAAAAAAATACCAATTATTCCTAAAATAATTTACTATATTCAATTTTTACTTTTTAATAGCTCAGTGCCATTTCAAGTAAAAATAGGGAAAAATACAAAATTTGGATATGGATGTATAGGAGTGGTTATTCATGCAAATACAGAAATTGGTCAAGATTGTATTATTGGACAAGGGGTGACAATCGGAGGGAGATCCAAAATTTGTGAGGTTCCAAAGATAGGTAACAGAGTTTATATTGGTCCAGGAGCCAGAGTGTTGGGTAATGTTGTAATAGGAGATGATGTTGTGATTGGGGCTAACGCAGTCGTAATTAAAGATGTACCCTCAGGTTGCATAGTAGTAGGTATACCAGCAAAAATTATTAAAGAAGGTATTAGGATGAAAGATTATGTTTAGTCTCATAAACTTAATTGGTTCTGATTTGCATCGATATTCAGGTAAAAAGTCATTTAAATTGTTTATTAAAACATATTTATTGTCCCCAGGCTTTCAATGTATATTCTGGTTTAGAATTGTAAGCAAGTATAACAATAATGCCTTAAAATATTTTCTTTTCAGAAAGATGTTTAAATATGGTATTGAAATTCATCCTGGTGCACAAATTGGAAGAGGATTATACATAGGACATTGGGTAGGTATTGTAATAAGTCCAAAAGCAGTTATAGGAGAAAATTGTTATATTTCTCATGGTGTAACAATTGGAATGATAAACAGCGGAAATAATGCAGGAGTCCCAGTAATAGGAGATAGGGTTTATATTGGTGCCGGAGCGAAAATTATTGGCAATATAAAAATTGGCAATGATGTAGCAATAGGAGCTAATGCAGTAGTAACAAAAGATATTCCTAGTGGTGTTACTGTAGGAGGTGTACCAGCTAAAATAATCTCATCTAATGATTCGAGTGGATATATAAAATGGAAAATAAATTGAAATTATTATTGATTGGTCCTCTTGCGAATGAAAAAGATCCATCTAGAACAGGTGGTATTATTGTACTTTTTGAGGATCTATTATCGCAATGCCGGAAACGAAATATCGATTTCCTGTTGATTGATACAAATAAGGCCAATTATCCCAATATTTTTTTGGCCCTATTGTTGATCTACTTTAAGGTTTTTTTGTTGTCGTTTAGGGTTAGTCACATATCTCTTCACGGTACTGCTAAAGATTATATTTATATCGCTCCATTTGTTGTATTTTGGTCAAAACTATTGAGGAAACAAAGCAGTTTGCGTAAATTTGCCGGTAATTTTTCTGAAATTTATGAAAGCTCATCGAGCCTTAAAAAGAAACTCCTAGAGTTTACACTAAAAAACAGTTATTATAATTTTTTTGAAACAAAATATCTGGTGAATTATTTTTCGGCTCTAAATCAAAATACGTACTGGTTCCCAAATGTCAGGGAAAAGACTGTAAAAATTCGAGAAGGTGCTTATCAAAAAAAGTTTATTTTTATAGGTAGTGTTACACAAGAAAAAGGGATTAAGGAATTACTTGATGCTTCCAATTTGCTTGACGATAGTTTTGTGATTGATATCTATGGAAATATTGCAAAGGATCTTCAAAATTGCGATTTTAGTATGTATAAAGCAGAGTATAAAGGAGCATTAAGATCAGAAAATGTGTTAGACACATTATGTCAATATGATGTATTGATACTGCCTTCATATAGAGAGGGATATCCAGGAGTTATTATAGAAGCTCTTTCAGTTGGTTTGCCGATAATAGCAACAAAGCTACAAGGTATATCTGAAATGGTGGATGAAAAGTCATCCATTTTAATCGAACCACGAAATATAGAGCAATTAAAAGAGGCTATTGAGTCCATCAATGAATATAATTACAAATCCTTTTCTTTAAATTCTCTAAAGGCTTTTGAGCAATTCGATAGCGATGTGCAAACCGAAATATTTTTTCAAAATATGGGTTTAAAATGTTAACATTGAATCAACTTAAAACATTGTATACAAATTCACCACTTTGGTTGAAAAAACTTTATGCATCAATACCTTATGAAATTCGTAATGGTACTGATTATAGAAAATGGAAAAAATTTTTAGAAAAGGAAATTAATACAGAAGAGTATCAGCTTTTAAAGTTAAAAGAAACGATTTTTTATGCGTATGAAAACACTCTTTTTTATAAAAATGTATTTGATCAACTGGGATGCAATATTCATGATTTTAACGATTTAAAAGATGTTGAAATGCTGCCATTAATCGATAAAGATACTGTTAGGGAATATTATGATGATATGATCGCAAAGAGCTATCCCCAAAAGAAAACATTTTTTGTGACAACCGGTGGTTCAAGTGGTGAGCCAATGCAATTTTTACAGTCTAAAAATGTATGGAATAAGGAGTGGGCATTTGGGTTTAATCTATTTTCTAAATACGGGTATTTCCCAAAAATGTTGAAAGCCTCATTTAGAGGTGGAGATTTCACTGGTTTAAAAAAAGATATCTATTGGAAATATAATCCAATGCATCATGAATTGCATTTTTCACCTTTTGCTTTAAATTTTGATACAGTAAAGTTTTATGTTAATGAACTTAATATGCAACAACCTTTGGTTTACCATTCGTACCCTTCTTCGCTTTTATTGCTTATAAATTGTATGCAAGAAATGAACCTTGTTTTGGACTATAGGCCAAGGTTGATCATCCTTATATCTGAGAACTATTCTAAAATAGATATCGAGACAATTAATCATTTCTTTCAATGTCAGGTTATCTCATTTTATGGTCATTCAGAACATTTGATTTTTGCACCTACTATTGATAAAGAACTGGCTCAATATCAAATTGACAAAAGATATGGATTCTGTGAACTTGTGGATTCAGAAAATAAAACTATTACACATAACCTTACTAAAGGTGAGCTTGTAGGAACCAGTTTCGATAACTTTGCCATGCCACTTATCCGTTATAAAACAAATGATTATGCAAGTTATATCGATTATGAAAATGCTGTAATAGGTACAATCGAAGGAAGATGGAAACAAGAGTTTTTAGATGGTTATAATGGCTCTAAAATATATCTCACGGCATTGAATATGCATTCAGATATATTTACCAACGTTGTTCAGTTTCAATTTATACAGAAAGTTGTTGGTCAAGTTGATTTTTTGGTTATTCCTAAAAGTGAATTTAAGACTATTGATGAAGAAAATATATTGAAAGCATTTAGAAATAAGGTAGACAATGCGATTGAATTTAATTTAATAAAAGTGAATAAATTAGTTTTGACAGAAAGAGGAAAAGTTAAAAAAATCATAAAAGAATATAATAAATAAGGGGGGAGAATGAGAATATTTTTACGTAAAATTCTAGCTAATATCTTAGACAAAGAAAGCAAACAAAAATTAAAAGAGTTAGAATATAAAACTAGGAAGCAACTGATAAAAAAACTTCCTGCAATAAGTGAAGAGAAGTTTAAAAAAATTTTAGTGAAAGACTTAGGTATTAAAAAAGGAGATAATTTATTTATTCATGCTTCTTTGGATATGGTGAATACTGATTTAACACCGCTTCAAATTTTAAATATATTACTGGATATAGTTGGAGAAAAAGGATCAGTATCTGTTCCAACTTTTATAAGATATGGATCGAAAGAATGGATGGAAATGCCTAAAAACTTTGACATTAAAAAGACTCCATCCGGCATGGGTATATTTTCTGAAAGAGTTAGACGGCATAAATTTTCATACAGAAGTATACATCCCACAAAATCTGTAGCTTCAATTGGTCCAATAGCAGAAGAAATCACAAGTGAGCACCATCTTTCTCCTTTACCTTTTGGGGAGAAAAGCCCATTTTATAAATTAATGAAATATCATAATGTCAAAGTCATCGGTTTAGGTGCGCCAATGAGTTATTTATCAATGGTTCATGTTGTTGAAGATATTAATATTGATATCTATCCAGTGAATATTAATGAAGAGAAAGTCTACGAAAAAAGATGTATTACTTCAAACAAGGAGAATATTTTAGTTAGTACTTATGTACATAATTTATCGATTTTGGCAAAGGCAAATCCTGAAAAATTTGTTAAAAAATATATGAAAGAAGATCAATATAAAATTAGCAATCACTACTTAACCCCTTTTTTCGTAGTCAATGGTCCACAATTGTTGGAACAGCTTAATATCGAATTGTTGAATGGAAATACAATCTATGATTAGTTTTAAGGGAAAAATATTATTTGTTTCAGAAAATGAAATTTACATCTCAAAGGCAGATAAAATCTATAAAAGTATAGATAATGGAAAAATATGGGAGCTTTGGATAGCACTTCCCGTGAGTTTTTTTGAGAAAATAAAAATGAGAACACCTTTGCTTTCTCGTCTGCTAAGGAAATCTATACATCATTTAACTGTTTTAGAGGATATGGGTATTATTATTGCGAATAAAGAATCTTATATTGTAAGAAATAATACTATTAGCTATATCGAACCTTTGCATGGCTCCAGACCCATGGTGTTATGTAAAACAAAAGAACAAGATGTTTTGTATGGAGAATATAGGTCTAATCCGGAACGTAGTGAAGTACATGTTTGGAAATTCAATAAATTGAATTTAACATGGGATATAGTTTGGAGTTTTGATAATGTTAGACATATTCACGGTATATTTTATGATGAATATACCAATTCAATTTGGATCACTACAGGTGATGATGATAAAGAGGCCGGAATATATGTAACTAAAAATAATTTTAAAACTGTAGAGAAGGTTGTAGGTGGATCACAACAATTTAGAGCAGTACAGTTATTGTTTAGTGAAAACTTTATATATTTTGGATCTGATGCTCCTGATGAAAAAAATTATATTTATAGAATGTATAGAGATGGAACCAATATAGAGAAGTTAGCTGAGGTGGGAAGCTCTGTTTTTTATGGCACAAAAGTTAATAACAGTTATTTCTTTTCTACAGCGATAGAACCTAGTTCATGTAATCAAACAAAGTATTCAGAAATATGGAGATCTGACGATGGTAGTAATTGGTATATATACAAAAAAAAGAAAAAAGATATGTGGTCTATGAAATATTTTCAGTATGGACAAATATTTTTTCCTAATGGAGAAAGTAATAAGGTTATATATTATTCGCCTTTTGCCACTCATAACTCAGGAAACTCATATTGTGAAAAATTATAATATACAGAAATATCTATGTGTTTCAAAGACAAAGAGCTGGAAAAAACTTCAGTTGTCGCAACATTTGCGACAAGTGCTTCCGATGTGAAAGATATTTTAAAATGATGTATAGATACCTAAGGCTATTTAATACTGTCAAGTATCTGAAACCTATACAGGTTTACTATAGGCTCTACTACTTTACAAGAGCACGATGGAGAAAATGCTCAGGGTTTAGGTACCCTTTGGCATTGTCATCATATTCCAGAGAGTTGACGCTTCAGCCATCCATTGATAGTTATGTTTCACGAGATGAAGAGAGATTCATCTTTCTCAACCTTTCTCATAGATTTGAGAAGGGTATCGACTGGAACTATGCGGCTTACGGAAAACTATGGACCTACAACCTGACCTACTTTGACTTTCTCCATCAACCGGGAATGAGCAGAGAAGAAGGAATGGGGCTGATCTATGACTTTATAGCGCAGGAGGATAGTCTCAAAGATGGACTGGAGCCGTTTCCGATCTCACTGAGAGGGATCAACTGGATCAAGTTCCTTGCGCTGCATAAGGTACGTGATCAAAAGATCGATGAGAGCCTCTATGCGCAGTATGCCATCCTCATGGATAACCTGGAGTACCACCTGCTGGGCAACCACCTGTTGGAAAACGGTTTTTCACTGCTTTTCGGAGCGTCCTATTTTCAGGATGAGAGACTCTATACAAAAGCCAAAGAGATACTGACAGCAGAACTGGAAGAGCAGATACTGGAGGATGGTGCGCATTTTGAACTTAGTCCGATGTACCATGAAATTATGCTTTTCAGAACACTCGATTGCATCAATCTCGTAAAGCATAATCAGTGGATAGTTGATAGTGGGTGGTTGATAGAGTTTTTGGAAGAAAAAGCTGTGAAAATGCTGGGGTGGCTCAATGCGATCACCTATGAAAATGGCGATATCCCGCTGCTCAATGACAGCGCCAACGGTATCGCTCCGACAACAGAACAATTGAACGACTACGCGTCCAGATTGCAGGTTGGTCATCCTGATACCGGATCGGAGTCCGGCATGACAGATTCAGGATCTACGGACAATAGATTCCGGATCAAGTCCGGAATGACGAGATTGAAAAAGAGTTGGTATAGAAAGTATAAAAATGACCGCTATGAGTGTCTCATCGATGTGGGACATATCGGCCCCGACTATATCCCCGGTCACGCCCATGCAGATAGTTTCAGCTTTGAGCTTAGAATTAATGGTAAACCTTTCATCGTCGATACAGGACTGAGTACCTACGAGACCAATGCAAGAAGAATGGCAGAGCGGGGGACTGCCGCGCACAATACCGTTGAGGTTTCACAGTCGAACAGCAGTGAAGTGTGGGGTGGTTTCAGGGTAGCCAACCGTGCCTATGTGACGAAACTGGAAGAGAGTGACGATAGCGTGACCGCGACCCACGACGGCTACAAAAATCTCGGGGTGATGCATACGCGAAGCTGGCGCTTTGAAGCGGATAAGATCACCATTGAAGATAGCCTGAGCACAGAATGCCGCGCCGTCGCGCGCCTGCACTTCCACCCCGACGTCACCGAAGCAATGATAAAAAAACACATCACCATCCACCATTCACCATCCACTATCCACTATCCACCATCCCCCATCCACCACTATGACTACGCCCCCGAGTTCAACAAAACGCAAAAGGCACTGGTGATGGAGATACCGTTTGAAGAGAAACTAAAAGTGGAGATCACGTTATGAAAATACTGTTTATCACCGACAACTTTCCCCCGGAGGTCAATGCTCCTGCTACAAGGACATTTGAACACTGTAAACGGTGGCTGGAGAGTGAAGATGTAGAGATCACTGTGCTTACCTGTGCCCCGAACTTTCCGCATGGTAAAGTCTATGAAGGATACAAGAACAAACTCTACCAAAAAGAGAATGTTGAGGGTATCGAAGTGATAAGGGTGTGGAGCTATATCACTGCCAATAGCGGTTTTGTGAAACGGGTTTTGGACTATGTAAGCTTTGCGTTTTCAGCATTTTGGGTAGGATTGTTCCAGAAGCATGATGTGATCATCGCGACCTCTCCGCAGTTTTTCACGACGTGGACAGGCTGGGCACTCTCAAAAGTACGTCGCAAGCCCTGGATATTTGAACTGCGTGATCTCTGGCCAGAGTCTATCAAAACAGTAGGAGCGATGGAGCAGGGGCGTATCATCGATACTCTGGAGAAGATCGAGCTTGGACTTTACAGGGATGCTGATAAAATCGTGGCTGTGACAGATGCCTTCAAGGCAAACCTTATCAACAGAGGGATAGAGGCAGAGAAGATAGAGGTGGTGACCAACGGTTCCAATATCGAACTTTTTGCACCGCGACCGAAAGATGAAAAACTCCTTGGTGAACTTAAACTCGAAGGAAAATTTGTCATCGGCTATATCGGCACCCACGGTATGGCACATAGTCTTGACTTTATCGTCCGTTCGATCGCGAAGGTAGAGGACCCGCAGATCCATTTCCTTTTTATCGGTGATGGTGCGATGAAGGCAACGATTGTTGCGCTGGCTAAAGAGCTCCAGCTGAAAAATGTGACTTTCCTGGACCCGGTTTCCAAAGATGAGGTGCCGCGATATCTCTCCGTGGTAGATGTCTCCCTGGCGCCGCTCAAAAAAGAGGATAACTTCAAAACGGTGATCCCCTCAAAGATCTTTGAAGCCTCTGCGATGCAAAAGCCTACACTGCTTGGTGTGGAAGGACAGGCACAGGAGATCATAGAAACCTATGATGCAGGGTTGTGCTTCGAGCCCGAAAATGAAAAAGACTTTCTGGAAAAAGTTTCACGCTTCAAAAATGATCCGAAGCTCTACGCTGCGCTTCAGAAGGGCTGCGACACTCTCGCACGAGCTTATGACCGCAATATATTAGCGGGTGATATGCTAAGCATAATTAAGCAACTTTGTTAAATTGTTAAAAGATAAAATTTGATTTAAAGGAAAACAATGACAAACATTATTCTATGCGGAGGAAGCGGTACGAGACTATGGCCTATTAGCCGTACTTTGATGCCAAAACAGTTTGTGAAACTTTTTGATGATAAATCATGAATCATAAAATAATTAATCACTACAAAATCCACGCCTTCAGAGACAGGGAGCAATTCCTCGATCAAATCAAAGATGAGCACAAGATCCTTGTAGCCATGAATGCCGAAAAATAGGATGGAAAATCATGAATGATAACACCCCTTTCGACCAATCATACAAAAGCTTCATCAAGGACCTCAAGCAAAAGATCTATGGCACAAAAACAAAGGCGATACTTTCCGCCAACAGGCTGATGATCGAGCTTTATTTTGAGATTGGCAGAGAAATCGTCGCGAAACAGGAAACACTCGGCTGGGGCAAATCGGTCGTCGAGCAGATGTCGAGGGATCTGGTATCGGAATTTGGTGAGAAAAGCGGGTATTCTACTCAAAATCTATGGTACATGAGACAATTTTATAACACATATAAAGATAGTCCAAATCTCCAACAGTTTGTTGGAGAAATTCCATGGGGATCGAATATACTGATATTCAGTAAATGCAAAGATGAACAAGAACGGGAATACTATCTCAAAAACACTATAGCATTCGGTTGGAACCGCAATGTTTTGATGCATCATATCAAAACCGATCTTTTCCGCAGGGACGACAGGAAAGACAAATCAAACAATTTTGAGGTGGCTTTGCCGTCGCATCTGTCAGAACTGGCAACAGATATCGTCAAAAGCGAATATAATCTGGAGTTTTTGGAGGTCGCCAAAGACGCGCATGAGAGACATGTCGAAAATACGCTGATCGAAAACATTAAACATTTTCTGCTGGAACTGGGATACGGGTTTAGTTTCATAGACAACCAGTACAAAGTCTCTCTGGGCGAAAATGAATACTTCATCGATCTGCTCTTTTTCCACCGAAAGCTGAACGCTCTGGTGGCCATAGAGCTGAAAGTGGGAAAATTCAGGCCCGAATACGCGGGAAAGATGAATTTTTATCTGAATCTCCTCAACGACACCGTCAGAATGCCGCATGAGAATCCGGCTATCGGAATAATTTTATGCACCGACAAAGATGGGTTGGAAGTCGAATACACTCTGCAAAATGTCATGCAGCCGATGGGTGTGTCGACTTATACCGTCAAAGAAAAACTGCCGGAAGAACTGGCAAAAGCCTTGCCTACAAAAGAAGAGCTCGAAGCGAAGCTCAAGGAAGGAAATCAATGAAAAGCACAATAGTCAACCACTACAAAATCCACGCCTTCAGAAACAGGGATCAGTTCCTCGACCAGATCAAAGATGAGCACAAAATCCTGGTCGCCATGAATGCCGAAAAGATCCTCAAAGACGACGAACGCCTCCGGCAGCTCGTCAATGCCAACATCGGCTACCCCGACGGTATCGGTGCGGTGATGGCGCTGCGCAAGAAGGGTCTGGATGCGGTCAAGATCCCCGGTGCGGAGTTCTGGCTCGATATCATCGGGCGATACAAGGATGAAAAAACATTTTATCTGATCGGATCATCACAGGATGTGATCGAGCGCACGGTTGCCAAACTGCATGAGGATTTTCCCGGTGTCCGTATCGTGAACTACCGCAACGGGTACCTGAAAGCAGAAGATATCGCGGCTTTGAAAGAGGATCTGACCCATACCAAACCCGACGTCGTATTTGTCGCGCAGGGCAGCCCCAGACAGGAGTTTCTGATGGAGGAGCTCATGACGGTTCACCCCGCACTCTATATGGACTTGGGCGGGAGTTTTGATGTCTATTGCGGACTTAAAAAGCGTGCTCCGAAAATTTTTATCAACCTAGGTCTTGAGTGGCTCTACCGCCTGCTCAAAGAGCCGACACGGATCGGGCGGCAGATGGTACTTGTAAAATTTTTGGCTTTGCTGATGGTTGGGAAATTATAATATTTTAATAAGATGAAACCTCTCTACCAAATAACCTTTTTCACCACACTTCTGGTCATAGAATACCTCGCCACCACGACAAGAGAGATCGAGGCCGTAGCCCATAGCTGGGATAAACTCAACCACTTGGCTGCTTTTGCCGTGCTCTACCTTCTGCTCACGCTTGCATTTAGAGGTCTGAAGGTCTGGACCAGGGTGCTGCTGCTGATGGCATTTGCCATGCAGATAGAGATCGTCCAGCACTTTATCCCCGGTAGGGACTTCTCGCTCCTGGATATCGTCGCTGATGGTGTTGGGATCGCTTGCGGATGGATACTTCTTGCCGGTAGGGCGGCAGTCATTCGTGATACGTGACGAAATGGATAGTGATTGGTGAATGGGGAGCGTTAAGCGTTAAGCGCGTAGCGTTGAGAGGCAGGATATAGGGGTCAGGTGAAGGATATAGGGGTCAGGTGAACGTAATCGTACACTAATCATCAGTACGTTATACTCCTAGAAAGAAGAGGGGATACCGTATGCCTAGAAAACCACGTATAGAAATAGCAGGTTACTACCACATCATCAACAGAGGTGTAGAACAGCGTACTGTATTTGAAGCGCCTGCTGATTATGAATACTTTGAAGAACTGATGTGCTTTTATGCAAAAAGTTATGGCATAACACTGCATAACTACTGCCTTATGAGTAACCATTACCATTTACTGATAGAGATAACCCAAGAAAATCTTTCCAAATTTATGCGACAGCTCAATATGAACTACGCTATCTACTTCAATAAAAAATATAAAAGAACAGGACACCTCTGGCAAGGACGGTTCAAATCCTGGTATGTCACAGATGAAGCTTACCTCTGTACCCTTATGTGCTACATAGAACAAAATCCATTGAAAGCCAATAAGGTAAAGGATATGAAAGCGTATCCATATAGCTCTTACCGCTATTTCCTAAACGACAAAGAGATACCGGAATGTCTGCAACAATCATGGATAGTGCAATACTACAAAGAAGATGCAGATGCCATAGAAGCTTTTTTGACCAATCCTGTAGATACAGCCCAACTACAAGAACTGAAAACAGCATCAAGTTTAGTAGAAGCACCCAATAGTGATACTAAACCTAAAGTGGAAGATCTGCACAATATGTTTGAAAAGATCACAGAGATTACAAAGAGAAATGAAACCATTGCTAAAGCATATACGCAAGGGTACTCACAACACATGATCGCTAAAGCATTGGGCATGTCACAATCAACGATCAGTGCGATCATAAAAAGGATGGGTAGATGAAGTATGATGATGTTCACGTGAATGGTGATTCGTGATTGGTGATTAGTGATACGTGACTTGTGAAAGGTGAGCGTTAAGCGTTAAGCGCGTAGCGTTGAGGGGCAGGGGCAGGGCGGCTGCGAATTAATAGTTAATAATTAATAATTTGTGATCTTGTAGGGGCGGTACTGTTGTGTCCGCCCGGTTCTCATCTAAGTTTATAAAAATCTAAAAAATCAAAACAAATTGCTTGCTATTGTTTGTAAAAATTGTTAAAATATAAATTATGAATTTACAAAATGATATAAAAATAAAACAACTTTATCAAATATTGCCGGAGGGGGTGGTGGCTCCTGCTTCATGGCTAGCGGAGCAGGGCTACTCTATGCAGCTGCTTTATCAGTATATCAAAAGCGGTTGGCTCAAAAAAACCTCAAGAGGCTCATACATAAGGGGAGATGCGACCCCCTCCTGGCAGGGGGCTGTTCTGGGACTCCAAAAGCTTGGCAAAGTACCATTTCATATAGGGGGTATCACATCACTCAATCTTCAGGGTTATGCACACTATCTCCCCTTCAGTGACGCACAGACCATATACTTATACGGCACGGAAAAACTTCCGGCATGGTTTAAAAATATCAAACTTGAACAAAAATTTTGTGTGATGAAAAAACCCTCTTTTGATGCCGTAGGACTGAAAAGCATACCCTCCGGTATCAAAGAGTGGGAGATGGTGGTCTCATCCCCAGAGAGAGCCATCCTGGAGCTTCTTTACCAGGTAAAACCTGACGGGCTTGGGTTTGAATTTGCAGCAGAGATATTTGAGGGACTGACGACACTCCGCCCGTCTTTAGTCAATGAACTTTTAACTCTATGCAAAAACATAAGAGTGAAACGACTATTTCTTTATCTGGCAAACCATTTTGACCATCCATGGGCTAAGCATATAAAAAAAGATGGACTGGAACTCGGAACCGGCAGAATGCAGATCGTAAAAAACGGTGTCTTTGACAATGAATTTTTAATCACAGTACCAAAGGAGTACCATGCTGGATAGAGGATCTATTTATTATCAACAGGTGCAGTTGCTCCTGGAGGTGTTGCCTTATGTTTCAAAAGAGGAGTGCTTTGCACTAAAGGGTGGTACGGCTATCAATATGTTTGTAAGAGATATGCCAAGACTTTCAGTAGATATAGATCTTATGTACCTGCCTGTAGAAGATCGGAAAAGCAGTCTTCAAAATATTGCCTGGTCATTTGAAAGCATCGCTCAGACAATAGAATCTTCAATAAGAGGCGCTAAAGTCTATAGACTGGACCAAAGAGGCGATGAAACACTTTCCAAACTACAAGTCGAGAAAAACGGCGTCCGCATCAAAATAGAAGCATCACCGGTCATGAGAGGAACGGTAAGGGAGCCAAGCCTGCTAAGTGTATCGGCAAGGGTAGAAGAGGAGTTTGGTTTTGCGGAAACCAGAGTGGTCCATCTGGATGATCTGTATGCCGGAAAACTCTGTGCAGCACTTGACAGACAACATCCCAGAGATTTTTTTGATGTCAGGGGACTGCTTGACAATGAGGGGATCAGCGATACGCTTATGGATGTTTTTATCGTGTATCTGATAAGCAGCAATCAGCCTATATCAAAACTGTTGCAGCCAAATCTGATAGAGATAAAAAGGATCTATACTGAGCAGTTTGCAGGAATGCCTATAGAGCCTATGCCATTGGAAGTGTTAGAAGAAACCAGGGTAGAGCTTATCAGCACAATTCGTTGCAAGCTTACGCAAAATCACCGCAACTTTTTGATAGGTTTTAAAGAGGGCAATCCAGATTGGAGTTTGATCCCTTTTGAAAAAATAGAAGCGCTTCCATCCGTAAAGTGGAAAATCCTCAACCTTGAGAAGATGACAAAAAGCAAAAAGAGTGAAGCAGTACAGAAGCTAAAAGATATACTTGGTGATTGGTGAATGGCGAGCAGCTGGGGCTGCTAGTGAATAATTAATAGTGAATAGTGAATAGTGAATGGTGATTCGTGATTGGTGGTGAGCGTTAAGCGTTAAGCGCGTAGCGTTGAGAGGCAGGGGCAGGGGCAGCTTTGCTGCTAGTTAGGAGTTAGGAACTAGGAATTAGGAGCAGGGGCAGCGGGGCTGCCAGGGAGGAACTAGGAGTGAGGCACCCCACTTGTGCTTTAGCAACGGGGGTATCGGAATTTAGTTCCAGAAGTGAGGAGTTGTTGTATGTATTGCGTGGCAATACTTTGATTTATGGGATGACGGGGGAAGCGCAGCTGAGCTGCAATTAATAATTAAGAGTGAATAGTGAGGGCAGCAAGCATATTCAATCATTTTGTAGGATTCTTTTTTTGGTATAATACTCTTAAAAGTACTTTTAAGGATACTATTGTGACAATTTCAGCGAATGAAGTGAAAAAAAGAGGGGTATCACTGTTTGATACGCTTCTGGAGAGATTTGATGAACTCATTATCAATGTTCGGGGCAAAGACAAATATGTCGTACTTGACATAGAAAGATATAAGGAGTTTAGAGCCAACGAACTGGACCTGGCCTATATGCAGACGATGAAGGATATAGAGAAAGGCAACTATAAAGCACAGAGTGCCGCAGAGCATATAGCCGAGTTGGAAGCCGACCTTAAAGATGAACTATAAGATCATCATTAGTGATGCCTATAAAAAACGTGTCACCAAATTTCTTAAAAAACATCCCGATATGTTCAAAAGATATGCCAAGGCTATGAGTATATTGGAAGTGGACCCTTTCCATCCCTCTCTCAGACTGCATAAACTCAAAGGAAATCTGAATGAGTACTACTCTGTATCGATCAATATGGAATATAGGGTGGTTATAGATTTTCTGATCGTCGATAAGGAGATCATTCCTATTGATATCGGAAGCCATGACGATGTATATTAGTGAATGGTGAGCAGCTGAAATCAGCAGGGTCAGAGATTTACTTTTAACTAAAAAATAGCTACAATGAATAGATATGGATCCCGACTGGGGTCGAGGATGACAGAAAAGAAAAGAGTTGAGAATGCCACGAAAAAGACGAATGGAAAAAGCAGGGTTTTATCATATCATCAATCGTGGCGTTGCAAAAACAAAGATTTATCTAAACGACGAGGATCACCAAAAGTTTCTGGAAATCGTTCAGGATGCAAGCACAGAATACAGTTTTGAGATCTACTCATTTTGTCTGATGTCAAATCACTACCATCTGCTTCTAAAAACAGAGCATGAAAATCTCTCATCACTGCTCCAGAAGATAAACGCACGATACAGCATCTATTTTAACAACAAATATAAAAGAGTAGGCCCCCTCTGGCAAGGACGGTTTAAATCCTGGTATGTCTATGACGAATCGTATCTCAAAGCAGTGGTAAAATATATAGAGCTCAATCCTGTCAAAGCCAATATTACCAAAAAAATCGGCGAGTACAAATGGGCAATGAGTTCGAAAAATGTTGTACCCCAAGGGCATTTCCTGACGGGGCAATTTTCAATGTTGCACCCAAAGGCATTTCCTGCGGTCAATTTCGAATTGGTAGAGAATACAGATTTTGCCGATGATCTGAGCGAAGAGGAGCAAAAAAAGGTGGATGAGATCTTCTCCGGCAAACTGGAGATAAAAGAGAATGAGATCAAGCCTAAAAAACTCAAACCGCTTGAGGAGTTTTTTGATACACCCTCTAATAGAGAAGCGGCTATCATCAATGCCGTAAAAGAGGGATATAAACAGAGTACGATCGCAAAATATCTCAACCTCTCGCCTGTAGCCATTTCGAAAATCGCAACACGATATAAGCAAAAAGTAAAACTCTTTAATCGCCTGAGAGACAAAGGTATCTTTTGGAGCTATAGCAAAGAAATGACATTTGAGGAAGCAGGCGAAAAGCTGACCATAGAGTATATACTCAAATATGGTGATTTTGATGATATCGTGTCGTGCATACAACTCTTTGGCAAGAAGAGGACAAAAGCTGTCTGGAATGAAAGGTTGAAGAGCAATAAACAGTTTATCAAAACAAACTTGATGATCGCAAGAGTCTTTTTCGGCATGGATGTAGAGAGCGATTATTTTAAAGGGATCAAAAATGAAAGACTTGAAAAACTTAGAATGCTTGCTTCCTAAAACCAGAGAGTTACTGCTGGAGCTGATAGAGACTTGCAGTTTCCTGGAAAAGTATGTTTTTGTAGGAGGCAGTGCGCTGGCACTGCATATCTGTCACAGGAAGAGTGAAGATCTGGATTTTTTTACGTTTGAAGAGAGCTTTGATAAAAAAGAGATATTTGAATACATCAAAAGATTTGAAAATATAGAGATCATCAACCAGACAGATGAGCAGATCGATCTGTTGATAAACGGTGTCAAAGTTACCTTTTTTAATGCAAAATGGAGTTTTTTAAAGCCGGTTAAAGTATCTAAATTTAATCTTGCTACTTTGGAATCTATCGCGGCCATGAAAGTAAATGTATTGTTTTTGAGGGCTAAATTTAGGGATTATTATGATCTCTATTGCCTGACAAAAGAAAAAATGAGCCTAAAAGAGATCTTCAAAGCAAGCGAACATATCGTCGAAGGGATCACTTATAAACTGTTTGCCGTTGCACTCATCTATATTGATGATATCGAAGATGACGATATCAGCCATCTTCAGCCAAAAGAGATCATTTCAAAAGAGAAGATTCGGGAGTTTTTTCAAAAAAGGCTAGGCGGGTAGTGAGAAATTGGTAATTCGTGAAACGTAAAACGTGATTGGTGCACCCCAGGGGCATTTCCTCCGGGCATTGGTGATTGGTGAGCAGCCGGGGCTGCTAGTGAATAATTAATAGTGAATGGTGGATATTAGGGGTCAGCGTTCAGTGATTTTAAAAACTTTATTGACAAATAGGTGGTATTCGCCTATAATTTGGAAAAAGATAGAAGGGTTTATTATGACACAGCAACAAATGAGTAAAATATTAGATGTGCCGGACAGAACTCTAAGGGACTGGAAAAAGAGCAGACAAAAGCTGTATCATCTATTGGAATCATTGGATTACAATGAAGCAAAAGAAAAAATCAATGCAGTTGATGTCAATGATGTAGTACTGTTTGAGCATAGACGTTATTCGCAAAATCTTTTTTGGCAAACAAATGAACCAAGTGAACAAAAAGTTTACGCTATCATTTCAAACTATTTATCAACCATGAGTGAAAACGATATAAAAACACTTTGCAATCAATTTGGAAAAACTATGGTCAAGAGTGTTCTCAAAGATAAATATAAAAAAATATATACAAAAGGTTATATCTCTACAAGCGGAATGGATATACCACTTGTAGGAACGTATAACCAAAATGAGATCTACAGACACCTGCTGGGTATCATCAATGACTGCTAGTGTAAAGCAAGTATTAACGCAAATCTCCAATAACAAAATATTTGATAACGAGCTGTATTTTACCGGAGGTACAGCTTTGGCATATTATCTCAATCATAGGGTTTCAGAGGATATTGATATCGTCTCTTCTAAAACCTTGAATTATAAAGAGATAATCACTGCTATGACATCACTGGGAGCAATAAAAATTCAAGATGAAAATGTAACTGCTCTTAGAATGGCCGGCTTCTTTCCGGATGAATATATGATAAAGTTTGTACTTGATAATGTGAAATTGGAACTTTTTCATGCAAATAGACCCATACAAAAAGAGATATTATCCGAAGCAACTTTTGAAAGCTTTGAAAATTCAAGGTTAAAAATCCTTGATGTTAAATCAGTGGCGAAATTAAAACTTGTAGCGTTCATTATGAGAGATAAATCAAGAGATTTGTTTGATTTCGGGGCAATTTTAAAACATAAGATATTGACAAAAAATGAGATAGTAGAGATAGTTTCAAAAATAAAGAACAATATTGTATCGACAGAGGATATGATACATTTTCTAAAATCTAAAAAAGAGCCAATTGATGATGAAACTGTTTATTTTAACGAGATAGATAGAATTGATTTAACGTTTGATGAAATCAAAGAGCAAGTGATGAGTAATTTTTAGGTATCGGGGCCAGGCGCAGGCGCAGCCGGGGCTGCGAGTTAATAGTTAATAATTAATAATTTGTGATCTTGTAGGGGCGGTACCGTTGTGTCCGCCCGTGATGGGTTTCTTAGGGTTTCGTAAGTATTCTACAGTTATAATAACTACAGTTATCATAACAAAGGTTATCAAATGAAGTTTTATAACAGAGAAGAGGAACTTGCGATACTCTCGCAGGGCGATAGGCTGAAAAGCACCAGAGGCATCATGACGATGCTGATAGGAAGACGTCGGGTCGGTAAGACCACACTTGCCCTTCAAAAATACTCGGAGGATATCACGATCTACCTCTTTGTCTCCAAAAAAACAGAACAGCTGCTCTGCGAAGAGTTTGTCAGCGAGATCTCAAACAAGCTGGGGGTCAAGGTATTTGGAACGATCACAAAGTTTGAGGATCTCTTTGAATACCTCCTGGAACTCGGCAAAACAACACCCTTTACACTGATCATCGACGAGTTTCAGGAGTTTTACCGGGTCAACCCTTCGATCTTCTCCTCCATCCAGAAACTCTGGGACCTGCATAAGGAGCGTGCGAAGATCCACTTTGTCGCGTGCGGTTCGGTCTACAGCCTGATGAAAAAGATCTATGAAGATGTCCATGAGCCCCTTTTTGGCAGGGCCGATCTCAAGATCGACCTCAAGCCGTTCAAACCGTCGGTCCTCAGAGAGATACTGCAAGACCACCAAAGCTATAGTGCCGGACATCTCTTTGACCTCTTTTTGATCAGCGGAGGCATCGCAAAATATATCGAGAGCTTCATCCTCCACCAGGCGTTTGATATGGAACAGATGATCGACCTGATCTGCAGCGAAAACTCCCTCTTCCTGGATGAGGGGAAAAACAGGCTCATAGAGGAGTTCGGCAAAGAGTATACCACCTACTTCTCCATCCTTTCGCTGATCGCCTCCTCCAAAACCTCACGAAGCGAGATAGAGTCTATCCTGGAGAAGAATATTTCGGGACACCTCTTCAGGCTTGAGAATGACTACCATATCATCAGATCTGTCAAGCCGATCAATGCAAAACCCAATGCCAAAGTACAGAAATATGAGATCGTCGATAATTTTCTGGCATTTTGGTTCCGGTTCATCTTCAAGTACCAGTCCCTGATCGAGAGTGAAAACTTCCCAAGGCTTCGGGAGATCATCCTGCGGGATATCGATACCTTCAGGGGAAGGTTCCTGGAAAAACTTTTCGTGGCGCTGCTGAAAGAACAAAAACGCTACACGGCGATCGGCTCCTACTGGGAGCGGGGCAACCAAAATGAGATAGACATCGTAGCGATCGATGAGGTGAATAAAAAACTCCTGATCTGCGAAGTAAAACTCCAGAGCAGAAAAGCCAGTAAAAATGCACTGATCGCAAAATCCAAAAAGCTGCTGGAGGGATACAGGGGGTTTGAAGCAGAATACAGGATCCTCTCTCCTGAAAACCTGGAGGAGTACCTTTAGCGCAGCGGAGCTGCGAGTGAATAGTGATTGGTGAGGGTGAATCGCTTTACGATTCAGTGGATTCCGGATCAGGTCCGGAATGACGTGAGACGTGAAATGTGCACCCCAAGGGCATTTCCTCCGGGCATTCGTGAAACGTGAATGGTGGTGAGCGTTAAGCGTTAAGCGCGTAGCGTTGAGAGGCAGGGGCAGGGCGGCTGCCCAATGAGGAACTAGGAGTGAGGAGTTGTTGTATGTATTGCATGGCAATACTTTGATCTATGGGATGACGAGGGGTTTGTAGGGTGGGTTTGCCAACCCACCGGAATCCAGGGAATGGTTGCATCGATCAGAGGTTGGTCCCGCAGAACGAATTTGGTCACAGCGTGGGCTGGCAAGCCCACCCTACGCGATAGAAAATAGCAGGGTCAGAGCTTTACTTCTAAAGAATATCCAAAGATTCGTTTTGATATTATCATAATAGAAAAACGATAAAGGAGAGTCCATGTTTGCCAATAGAACAAAAGAGCTTGAACTTCTCAATGAGGAGTATCACAGCGACAGATTCTCCTTTACCGTGCTTTACGGCAGGAGGAGGGTGGGGAAGACCACACTTTTAAAAGAGTTTATCCAGGACAAACCCTCCATCTATTTTCTGGTTACTCTGGAGAATCTCAATATCGTTTTAAGAAGATTGCAGGATATCACAGCGGATCATTTGGGAGACAGTTTTTTAAAAGGTCTGGAGCTCAAAGATATCAGGCAGCTTTTTGAGTATATCTCACAGAAGAATTTTGAAAAAAAACTCATTATCATCATCGACGAGTTTCAATACCTGGCAAAAATGGACAGCGCCATCCCCTCGCAGTTTCAATATATCGTCGACGAACTGCTGGAAAATAAAAATATCCATCTCGTACTGTGCGGATCGATCATCTCTATGATGTATGAACAGACACTCTCTTATAATTCTCCGCTTTACGGCAGAAGAACCAGTGCCATCAAACTTGAAGCGATCGCGTTTGAACATCTGAATGCATTTTTCCCCGGCAAATCCCAGAATGAGATGATAGAACTCTACAGTATCCTCTACGGCGTGCCGAAATACCTGGAGATGTTCCGGGACAGCGGGGATATCTTTGAAAATATAGAAAAAAACATCTTGAGTACCGGCAGCTATCTCTATAATGAACCGCAGTTCATACTGCAAAACGAGGTCAATGAACCGATCACCTACTTCTCTATCCTGGAAACCATAGCAAACGGGGAACATAAGATCGGGAACATTGCAGGCAAACTTGGGAAAAATGTGCAGAATATCACCTCTTTTATCTCAAAACTGATCGAACTTGATATCCTCTATAAAGAGGTGCCCGTCACAGAGACCAATCCGCTCAAGAGCAAAAAGGGGCTCTACTTTATCAAAGACAACTTTTTCAGGTTCTGGTTTACCTATGTGCTGCCGTACAAAAGTCAGCTGGAGATGGGAGATACAGACTACGTGCTCTCCAAAATAAAGGAAAATTTCAACGGCTTCGTATCACCGGTCTATGAGCATCTGGCGATCTCCTATCTGAGAACACACTATCCTCTGCTTAAATGCGGCAGATGGTGGGACAAAAAAGAGGAGATCGATGCGGTAGGGATCGGTGAAGATTTTTTGCTCGTTGCGGAGTGTAAATACAGCAATAAAAAAGTAGGCATGGATATCCTGGAAAACTTGCAGGAAAAAGCGAAAAAGATCAAGAGCGACATTCCCGTAAAACACTATGTGCTTTTTAGCAAAAGCGGATTTACCGATGCGCTGCAACAGCTTGAGAGTGACGAGATTAGACTGGTTGAGGGGATATAGTGATTCGTAGTTCGTGATTGGTAGGAGCGGTACCGTTGTGTCCGCCCGCTTCTCATCTTTTCATGCTAAAATAGAGGATCGGCAAACTATCACTACATCACAAAGGGGAGAAGCATGAAGATCAGAAAAGCGGCAGATGCGTTAAGTAAACGATAACAGTTTGTCGTTTATAGGTTTGAAACCGAAATGCTCGTAGTACGTAGTGAAACGAATCCCTACCGGCATTTGTGAGTTGTGGCAATAAGTATAATAAAATAGACTTATTGTCTATTTTTTAGTATAATATAAAAAACTTCATAAGGCGGATGATATGATAAGGGTGCTTGAAAATGCAAAAAGACTCTATGCGCTCAAACGAAACCAGAAGCTTCCGGCATACAAAAGGTATATCTTTGATGACCTCCACCGCTCTCCCGCGAAGATCACTGCGATCTATGGGAGCAGGGGGATCGGGAAGACGACCACGCTTATGCAGCTGCTGCAGCGTTCGGATCTGCCGGAGAGCAGCAAGCTCTATATCTCATGTGACCATGCCATGTTCCAGGATGTCTCGCTGTTTGAGTTTGTCGATGAGTTCAGTAAAAAGGGCGGCGAGCTTATCTGTATCGATGAGGTGCATGAGGCTTTGAATTTTGAGCAGGAGCTCAAATCGATCTATGATTTTCTGGATATCAAGGTATATTTTACCGGCTCATCGGCACTGCACTTGACGAGCCCGGATTTTGCAAGAAGATACTCCATGTATCATCTCTATCCGCTAAGCCTGAGAGAGTACCTGGAGCTCACCCTGGATATATCGCTTCAGCCCTATAACCTTGAAACAGTGCTGGAGGATCATGAAAACATTGCAAGCGAGATCATACAAAACCTGCCGGACAAAAAGATACTGAAGTTTTATACTGCGTTTCTGAAAACAGGCGCCTATCCGTTCTACTTCGAAGATCAAAGCAAGTATGTGGACAGAATGATCGAAACCATGAACATGATCCTCTATACAGACCTGAGCAGACTCTTCTCCATCCAGCCCGACAAGATAGATACGCTGAAAAAACTGCTGCTTGCGATCTGTGTATCAAAACCGCTGGAACTTTCAATAGAAAAACTCTCATCCACTGTCGGCATTACGAAAACGACGCTTTACAAGTATATCAGCTACCTGCATGATGCGGAACTGATCAGGCATATCACCCATGAAGGCAAAAGGTTTGCAGCCATAAAGAGACCGGACAAGCTCTATCTTGCCCATACCAATCTTTTTGGCGCACTCTGTCTGAACAGCGATGCAGGGACGATCAGAGAGACCTATTTTGCGGCCAATGTCGCAGCCAAACACACACTGCACTATCTCGACAGGGGCGATTTCTTGGTGGATGAAAAATATACCGTTGAGATCGGGGGCAAAAACAAGTCATTCGGCCAGATCAGGGATATCCCGAACTCCTACGTGATCGCAGATGATCTCGAAGTCGGATTTGGCAATAAGATTCCGTTGTGGCTTTTCGGGTTTTTGTATTAGATGGTGATGGTCCTCGTTCCTGCGGGGTTGTCGCTGCGCTCGGACGGTGATTGGTGATTCGTGATTCGTAAATCGTAATTTGTGATACGTGAAATGTGAAAGGTGAGCGTTAAGCGTTAAGCGCGTAGCGTTGAGAGGTGATGTCGCTTTGCGACTGTGGATCCCCGATGCCCGAAGGAAATGCCCCTGGGGTGCGGAGTCGAGGATGACGGGGCATTCGTGATTCGTGATGCGTGAATGGTGAATGGTGAATGGTGAATGGCGAATGGTGAATGGCGAGCAGCTAGGCTGCTAGTGAGGAACTAGGAGTGAGGAATTAGGAATTATTGTGGGATGCATCCCATGCATCTTTTGTTTGGAGGGATGACGGTAAAAAATAATCAATAAAAACCTGTCACCCGAACGACCCTCACTGTTGACATATGTTTATCTATGATATATAATATAGAAAAACAATAGAGAGGTATGAGCAATGCATTCAATCGATCAGTTGGAAAAACAGCAGGTCGGGCTTAGGCTTCCGAAGTATCTTGTGGAAGAGATCGATGCCTTTACCGAAGCGTACAATGTGAACAGAACCGATATCATCATGGAGGCAATAAAGTCCTATGTCAGCGAACAGAAGGCAAAAGCATTTTATGACCGTTTTTCCGATTCGTGCAAAGAGCTGAGAAAGGTTCTCGCTACGGATGAGGATTCAGCTGAACTTACGACACTGGGCGGGCTTATCGATGAACTTGAAGATCATTAGTCTGGAGTCATTCTCAAAAGATGTGAAGAAGCTGTATAAAAAATATAGAAACATAGCAGACGATCTCAAAGTGTTGGAAAAGGAGCTGCAAAGCGATCCGAAATGCGGCATAGAACTCGGACATAGCTGTTATAAGATCCGTCTGAAAAACTCCTCCGTTCCTACGGGAAAGAGTGGAGGGTTCCGGGTGATATACTACTATCTGGATGCCAAAGCCAATATCTATCTGATGGCAATGTACTCAAAAAGCGAACTTGAAAATATCAGCGAGGATAGAGTTGTAGAGATCCTGAAAAGGAATCATTTGTAAGAGATTTGTGAATGGTGATTGGTAATTGGTAATTGGTAATTAGTAATTAGTGATTAGTGATTGGTTATTCGTAATACGTGAGATGTAGAACGTGAGACGTGAATGGTGAGCGTTAAGCGTTAAGCGCGTAGCGTTGAGAGGCAGGGGCCGGGCTGCAATTAATAATAATTAAGAGTGAAGAATTAATAGTGAATGGTGAGGGTGAATCGCTTTGCGATTCAGTGGACCCCTGAGCGGGGCATCAGGGCCAGGTAATGCTATTTACTTTCGTTCCCACGATTTTCGTGGGAACGCCTGGATCGCTTTAGGGATCATAGTATTGCTATAACGTACGAATTTCCCCTTTTTATCCTATTGAGGCGTTGGTTCTCTCTTCATTTTTTTAAAAAAACGAAGCAAAAAAGCGTTGTGGTTCTCGAAACGCGATGTGAAAATTTGCAGGTGTGCAAATTTCACTGCTTACAATGTCGTTCACCACAACAAGGCATACTTTGTGTGATTGATAAGGTCAGCAGGAGCAGGGGGCAGCTAGGCTGCTAGTGAGGAACTGGGAGTGAGGAACAGGAGCAGCTGAGCTGCTAGTGAGGAGTGAGGAATTGGTGATCGGTTTGACATTATAAACAATTTTAAGATATTATGTTAAATACAAATTAACAAAATTGGATTAAAATGTTAGAAAATTTGCGAAAATTGGAAAAAAGGATCCTTAGAGAGCTTTCAAGCGAGTATAAAAGATATCTCTACCACACGATAGATTTCGGCTCTCAAATGATCGGTATCGTCGGGGCAAGAGGTGTCGGGAAAACGACACTGTTGCTCCAGTACCTGCAAACATTGAAATCCGAACATGAAAGCTATAAATCCCTCTATTTTTCCTATGATTATCCGACCAATGTAGAGATCAAACTGATAGAGCTGGCTGAGGAGTTCTCAAAAATAGGCGGTGAGTATCTGCTCGTGGATGAGATCCATAAATACGAAAATTTTGCATCGGACCTCAAAGCGGTGTATGACTTTTATCCCAAACTCAAAGTCCTCTTTACCGGTTCATGCGCTGTCTCCATCTATAATTCTCAGGCTGATCTGAGCAGAAGGGTAGCGCTCTATCCTATGAACGGGTTATCCTACAGGGAGTTCCTGGAGTTAAAATTGGAGCTGGATCTGCCAAGCTTTACTTTGGATGATATCGTAAAAAACCATATAGAGATCGTCGACAGGCTGAGTGAAGGTTTTTTGCCGCTTGAACATATGGATGAGTATCTTACGTTTGGGTATTATCCGTTTTATTTCAAAGACCCCAACCAATACCTCAGACAGCTCAATGCAGTGATCAATCAAACGATCGATATAGACCTTGTCAATCTCGGGCTGGTCAAACAGGGCTTTGCAAACAAACTTAAAAAACTGCTTCTAGTCATCAGCGAGTCAAACCCCTTTGAACTCAATATCACAAAAGTCGCAGCACATATTGAAGTGAGCCGCAATACCCTGTATGCCTATCTGCACCATCTTGATCGAGGCGGACTTCTGAACATCGTGGCAAGCAGCAAAAGAGGGATCACCAAACTGAGCAAACCCGAAAAACTCTATCTGAATAATACCAATATGTTCTACACTTTCGCCACAGAGACCAAAATCGGAACGATAAGGGAGACATTTTTTGTATCGCAATTAAAACATCTTCACCATCTGGACGTAAGTGACCGGGGCGATTTTGTGGTTGACGGGAGATATATTTTCGAGATAGGAGGCAGGGGGAAAACATTTGCACAGGTCAAAGATCTGTCAAACGCTTATCTTGTGATAGATACAGACAGTACAGAAAACAAAAACAAGATCCCGTTGTGGCTTTTCGGGTTTTTGTATTGAATTAATAATTAATAGGGGTTAGTGATTAGTGTTTAGTGGTTAGTGATTTGTGATTTGTGAATGACGAGCAGCTGGGGCTGCTAGTTAGGAATGAGGAACTAGGAGTGAGGAGTTGTTGTATGTATTGCATGGCAATACTTTTATCTATGGGATCAGGATTAGTGTTCAGCTTTCAGCGTTAAGAATTAGTGCACCGCCGAAGGATGATCAATAATATCAGATGGGCATCCGGAATCCACAACTCTTTATTTTATTCCCAGCTTGTGGATCCCCGGATGCCCGTAGGAAATGCTCTTGGGGTGCAAGTCTGAGGATGACGAAAAAGGTTGTGGATCCCCGGTGCCCGCAGGGTAGTCGCTGCGCTCGGACGGTAAAACGTGATTGACAAAAAGGGTAGAATCTGCTAGAATGACAATATATTGTCAAAAGCTGAGAAGCGTTAAGCAAAGGCAAACTGCTTTGCCTTTGTAGCTTCGAAACCAGAACGGTCGGAACGAAGTGTAGCCGTGGAGGCAAAAGCATGAAGTCACAGTGAACTGCTTCACTTTGATAGCTATGGAACCGTAAATTATATTTGAAGAATGAAAAGAATTGGAGGAAAAAATGCAAGCTGTTTTTTATTCGCAGGCAAGAAATAACTTAAGAGATATTATCAATAAAGTGTGTGATGATTTTGATGAGTATATCATCACCACTAAAGATAATAAATCAGCTGTCATACTTTCGTATGAAGAGTACAGTGCCATGAAAGAGACGATGTATCTTCTTGCATCAAAAAACAACAGAGAGAGACTGAATGACGCAGTAGAACAGATAGAGAATGCAGCATTCACAAAAAAAGATATCGAACTATGATCATCGGATTTGCTGATAGAGGATGGGAAGATTATCAGTATTGGGTCCATAATGACAAAAAAATCGTAAAAAGAATCAACCTTTTATTGCAGGATATCAAAAGAAATCCGGATGATTCAAATGGCTTGGGCAGACCGGAGAGACTGAAAGAGAATTTTCAGGGATATTTTTCTCGAAGAATCACCTCTGAGCATAGACTTGTTTATAAAATCATTGAAGATATCATCGTTGTAGCGCAGTGTAGATATCATTATTAAGTAGCATTCAGGGAGCAAGTTCAGCCTGGGCTGCGAGTGAATAGTGAAGTAGGGGCAGGTGCAGCTTTGGCTGCTAGTTAGGAATGAGGAACTAGGAGTGAGGAATTATTGTGGGATGCATGGGATGAGACCCGTTAAGCAAACGACAATAGTTTGTCGTTTGTAGGGTCGGAACCGGAGCGGTGGAGCAACAGAGTGCGACCCGCGAAGGCAAAGCCGTTAAGCAAACGACAATAGTTTGTCGTTTGTAGGGTCGGAACCGGAGCGGTGGAGCAACAGAGTGCGACCCGCGAAGGCAAAGCCGTTAAGCAAACGACAATAGTTTGTCGTTTGTAGGGTCGGA